>OJOV01001541.1_pt1 | contig 17942 bp, 15 predicted proteins | sample 1598281 | NCBI WGS metagenome assembly OJOV01 (sample SAMN03922469, study PRJEB24848) | human gut metagenome | isolation source: stool sample | host: Homo sapiens | place: Germany | collected 2010-11
CGCGATTCCTCCCGCGTCTGAAGACGCGGGTTTCCTCGCGGAATTTCTATGAAAATCAGCCGAAGAAAATCTGGTTAAAGACGAGTGTCGTCACCATACCTGCAATCATCGGAATCCAGGTACGCCGCACAATCGCCATCGGAGAAACGCCGGCCGCACCGGCAACGGCAATGATCACGCCGGCAACCGGGCTCATGGCCCGAAGCATCCCGGAAGCAAACTGCATGGGCGTCACAAGCGCTTCGACCGAGCCGCCGAGGCCCGCGGCAACATCCGGCGCCAAGGCCGCAAAGGACGAGTACGCACCGACGCCGGAGCCAGTCAGGAACGTAACGATCGAGACGATCCCGGTCAGAAGTACGGTCATCGCGCCCATACCGGCGCCCACGCCCTGCGCGGAATTAATCAGGATATCGATGAGGCCCGAGGTCTTCAGGCCCGTTGCAAAGAACTCGGCGCAGATAATGAGCGCCACAATGCCGGCAAACATCTTGCCCATCGCCTGAAACATCGCCATGGCGTCTTTGAAGATCTTCTTCACGTCGCGGTAGCGGATGATTTCGATGATGACGACGCCCACCCAAACCATGAAAAGAGCGGCGATCGTATCAAGCTTCACAGATGTAACTACGAGCTTGGAAAAGATGATGAGCAACGCAATCGGCAGCACCGGGAAAAGGGCATACCACTTGGGAACTGCCGGCACATCAGCGGCCTTGACGGTGGTCGCCTCCGCGTAAACGTCAGTGTTCTTGCGGTCGTAATAGCGCTGCACGAAGTAGTGCGCCACGCAGCAGACAATAAGCGTCGGAACCGCAAGCGGCAGCTGATACTGTACGAGATAAATAATGGGATCGAGCCCTGCGACCTTGGCGGCGAGACTCGCGGTACCCGCGGTCGGTGCAAAGGTCATGCCCGCGGAGGTCCCGATCACGGAAGCCGCGGCGGCCGGGGAAGTGCCCACGGCTTTTAAAATCGGGAAAAGCGCCACGAGAAGCAGCATCGCAAGACCGGCGGCAGACGGAATCACCGTAACGAGCAACTGACCCACGATGTAGCCGCCCGCAAGCACGAGGTACGGGGCCTTGAGTTTCGAAAGCGGTTTGACGGCCACGTCAACGAGCGCCCTTGCCGCGCCGATTTTGTCCATGTAAGCGGCAAAACCGCCCGCGGTCATGATGAGAAACCCAATCCCGGAACTCTGTTTCGTTGCAATCGATTTGAGGGTCGCAAAAATATCAAAGAGCCAGAAACCCGAGGGCTTAACGCCCTTCGGAAGAAATCCCGTGCCGCCCATGAGCGCCACGCAAATAAGGATGACAAGCCCGGCAAAAAGCAACACCATATGGGTCTGGTAGCGCTTAATGAGCGCCCAGCCCGCCAGCACCGTCACAATGACGGCTATCCAGGGTAAAAGTGCCGACATGATTAATCTCCTTCAGTCCTTTTTCAAAGATATTTTTGAAACTCAGCGGCAAGCTCACTGAGGGCCGAATCAACTTTCGCTTCAGTTGCCTGCGTCTTCTCTTTTTCTTTATTGAGAAGCCCCGTGAATTCCCGGAGCATTGCCTCGACTTCCGCCGGAGCGCAGCTTCCCGCCGTGCGGCGCCCGGCCACAATCTTGCGGGGATCCAGAGCGTCCAAAAATTCACTTTCCGTCATGGGGAGCACCGCCGGTCCCTGCGGGAACTCCTCGCGGATTTCTTCGGCGTAGATGCGCTGCATCTGGCTGTAGGGAAAGTCTTTGGGCAGGACGTTGTTGGCACGCGCCCAGCTCACCATGCGGCTTGCGACATGGTGTCCTATACGGAAAGGCAGTTTGTGGTCGCGCATCAGGCGGTCGGCAATTTCCTGCGAGGCCGTCCAGTCGTTGTTAAGCTCCTCAAGCGCTCTCTCCGGATTAATGCAAAGCGCATTTAAGACCTTGAGGAAGCGCTCGAGCATCGAGACCGCGGCCTTTGCCATACGGGAGTTCTTCGCGACGCTCTTACCGTCAACCATCCCCGGCACGAGGTTATGCACCCGTAAGAAGACGGCATTCATCTCGGAGACCACGTCCGAGGCATCCGCACGGCAGTTATTCATCAGACCCGGATTACGCTTCTGCGGCATCGCGGACGACACATACGTGTTGTCACCGCCCTCTTTCAGAATGATCCAGGGACAGGGCTGCGCGTACTGCACCATGATGTCATTAATCAGCGAACCCGCGTGAATACCGATGGAAGCCGCAACGGAGGCAATCTCCAGCGGAAAGTCCACCGGCGCTACGCAGGTGGAGTCAAACGCATTGCGGCGCGGCCGGTCAAACCCAAGGAGCTTCGCCATCGTTTCGCGGTCGAGCGGCCAGCCTGTGCCGTTAAGCACGGTGCTGCCCATCGGGCATTCGTTGTAACGGGCAAGACATTCATTGAGACGCGTGCGGTCCCGCAGAAACGCCGCTGTAAAGCCCAGAAGGTAATGCGCGTAGCTGTTGGGCTGAGCAGCAACGCCGTTTGTGTAGTTGGGAACAATCGTATCGCGGTGCGCGGCCGCAAGGCTCAGAAGTTTTTCGATCACGGCGTCAAGCGCCTTGGCGACAGCAAAGAGATCCTGCCGGTCAATGGCTACACGCACCGTAGACAAAATGTCCTGGCTTGAGCGCCCCGCATGAAGCATCGTCACCTCGGGCCCCGTTGCCGCAATGAGCATCGGCTCATAGTCGATGTAGCGCTTGACGCGCTTGGGGGGATCAGCTTCAGCGGCCGCATCAAGCGCCTTAATGCCGCCCGCGGCTTCTTTCGCAATTGTCGGCTCCAAAAGCCCGCTGCGGCTGTTTGCGACGACACTGGCCTTATTAATTTCTGAAATCCAGAAAAATTCATCACGCTGCACGATTTGCTCCCGGCAAAAACTGATGCATGCAGTATTCCTTCTTTCAGCATCTCAATCAATGTTTATTCGGCAAAGACATTTTGCTGATTTTGCAAAATAGAAAGAAGTGTTCTTCTCTACAATCTTCTGTATCGAACCATAAACCCGGTCAAGGACGGACGGACGGTCATGTCCAAGCTCGACGATCTCGGCGCCTGGCGCGCCTTTCTGATGTTTGCCAAAACCGGCAGTCTCACGGCTGCCGCGCAATCCCTTAACGTTGATGCGTCTGTTGTGTCGCGCGCCATCTCTGCACTTGAAAAGTCGCTTGGCTGCGAACTCATCCACCATTCCGTGCGGCCGCTGCAGCTCACGGAAACCGGAAAAATTGTTGTCAAACGCATGGGACAGATCGTCAAGGCACACGACAGCCTGATGCAGAAACTCATTGACGACAACAGTGCCTTAACCGGCAACATCCGGCTTTCTTCAGCGCCCGGTTTTGCCGCGCGGCGCCTTACACCGCTTCTTCAGGAGTTTCAGAAACTGCACCCGCAGATTACGGTGGAAATTCTGAGCGGCTTTAGTGCCGCAGACGTTCAGAAAGGCGCATGCGATGTTGCAACCATCACGGGAGAACCCACACTTCCTGGCCTTTGCTACATGAGCCGCGGCCGCAATGTCTACCTTCCTGTGGCAAGCCCCGACTACATCAGCCGGCACGGTATGCCGATTGAACCCGCCAACCTCCGGCAGCACACAGGCCTTGTCTACACCGGGCCCGTGCGCGAAGAAACCAAGGTACTTGTCCGCGGCACACGCACAGAGCCCATTAACTTTGCCTCGGCCATCCGGTCAACGGACATTCTCGCCATCCGTTCGGCGCTTCTCGAAGGCATGGGCGTGGCGGTGGATATGCCGCTTGTGCAGATCCATGAGGATATTGTGGCCGGCAGGCTCGTGGCCATTTTGCCGGGATGGTTTCATCCGCCGGCCGAATGCTTTATCGTGGCAAGCCATGAAGCCTGGCACATGAAGCGCGTCCGGATTTTCCTTGAATGGTACGCCAAAGCCATGCAGTCGCTTTTTGCTTCCTACGAGGCCGAAGTCTCTGCGCTTGTGGGGCTGCCGCCGGATAAGGCGGCTGTTGACCGCAGCCAGATCTACCGGACCTGAGATCGGCTACGCCGTCGTGACGAAAGAAAGCACAGAAACGTGCAGATTTAGGAAACCTCATGGAAATCCACCAAAGAAGCCGAGGACAAAAGAGCCGGCAACAGCGCCGGCTCCCGAGTTGCGTCAGGGTAGGACTTTACTGCTCCCAGCCGTTAAAGTCAGCCACCGTCTTCCAGGCAACTTCCCTCAAAAACTTCGCTGTTTCCGCAGACAACGGTTTTTCGCACTCACCGAGGTAATCGATGGCGGCCGGCGACCGGTGAAAAAGCGTTGCATAAAGTACAGCGCCGTAGAGGTAGCTGCCGGCTGCAGACGGATGACTCTTGTCCGGCATATACATCACAAGTTCCGGCCGCAGCTTGCGGACTTCGGCAAAAGCCAAACCGACGGGAACGACACGCATACCGGCCTTATTGGCGATGGTAATTGTGTTGTCGGCAAGCTTACGGATATCCCCGGGCTTATCTTGTTTAGTCCAGGTCATCACGAGCATCGGCGTACTGCCCGCATTGCGGATCGTTTCAGCGTGAGCTGCCGCATACTTTTCAAAATACGGCAACCGTTTTTTGGACACGGCCGCCGCAGAGTACCCCTGCAGCAGCACCACATCGAACATGGGCTTGGTGAGCTTTCCGTCTTTGACAACTGCATAAGGATCCTGCTCATGCGGGCTCAGATAAAAGCCCACATCATGAAATGACAGGGCGCCAGAGCTGATGGTGAGCAGCCGGGTCTTCATATTCTCCTTGGGCGTACCTGCCTTCATAAAACCGCGAAGATAGGTATGTACGCCGCAGTTGTAGAACGAATACGAATTACCGATCAGAAGCGATACCTTGGGAGAGACCGCAAGCGGCTCGGTGACCTCGGGCTTCACGGAGTTTTCCAGCGCCATGGCCGAAGTCATGACAAAACTTCCCAGGAAAACCGTAACAGCTGATTTGACAAAACCTTGCATAGAACAACTCCCCGGATCAGAACTTGTGCACCAAACCCACCGCGAACTGGTAACGCGTCAGATCACCGTCAGCCGTAGTTACCTTGTACTTTTTATCCAGGGCGTCCGTCCCCTGCAGATAAGACACCGTTCCGTAAACGCTCGTACGCTTGCTGAAGGGATAGGTATAGCCGGCAGCGACCGCCCAGTATCCGGCTTTTGTTTCGTCATTAGAGACGGATTTATTGGCAAGGCGCTGCGCATTTTCGCCGGTCATGTATAGCGCACTCAGCCGAACAAGCCCTTTACCGGCCGGGACAGTTGCACCAAGCATGTAAAAGTCCGCGTCAAAATAACGCACGATGCTGTTTTTCCCGCCGATCGTCAGTTTGCTGCCGCCCTGAAAAGCGCCGATTCTGTCAAGGTCCCAGCCCTTCTGATATGCCGCCATGAGTTTCATGAAGCCGAAGTCGTAGTACGCCCCCATCAGAAGCGTAGTCGGATTGTCCTTCGTCTCCTTATCGGCTCGCGCGACCACAATTTGCTCGGCGCCGACGATCAGACCGAGATTGCCGCCCTTCCAGTCAAGTGACCCGCCCCAGAAACGCGTATTGTCCGTCCACTCCGGTTCTTCCTGGTTGCTTGTCTGTGTTGAGGCCGCAAGAACTGCAGTTAATCCCGCAAACCTCGGTGACTGGTAGAAAACGCCGTTATCCACACGACCGCCCTTACCGTAAAAGAGCAGTCCCGCGTCTCCATAAGTCACACCAAACGGTGTAAAAGCGCGGATTCGTGTGAATTCATCGGAGCCGGAAAGCGGTTTTCCGGACCGGCCGAAAGCGATTTTTCCGAAAGAATTGTTCTTCAGTGACAGTGTCATCTGTCGTCCGAATATGCGGCTGCCGCAGGAGCTGCAGAATTCACCGGTATCTGAACTGATGCCGGATTCAAGGTGGGCCACGACCTGCCAATCATTGCCTAAATCTTCGGTAGCTTTCAGCCCCCAGCGGCTGCCGGTAGAACGGCCGGTGGACATTTGTAAAGTGTCTTTGGAGTCCCCCTGATTGACGGTATAGAGCACACCGGTATCAAGCCGCCCGAACACTTCAACATCGGAAGCCTGGGCTGAAAGCGCCGCTGCGGCCATCGTTGCGGCCAATGCCGCGGTCTTAAGTCTGAACATGCTGTTCTCTCCTTGGTTTGGCATGATCAGAGAATAGGAAGAGTCACCGTCGGTCACAATGAGTTTGGCTCAAAGGGATTTTGCGTTTTCCGCAAAGCGTACAGATAACCGGAAAAAGTTAACCGGCCGGTCGATCCCCTTGCCGTTACGGTGTCAGGAAATTCTCAGACACAGGCATTCCTGAGGCTTAAGCGTCGCTGGATCTCTCAAGTACCCGGTCAGCATCACCGACATCTCAAAAGATTCCCCTGCCCTCGGTTCTTCTGCAAAGGCTGTTTCTGGTACATACACCGGCAGCACGAGGTAACGGACATCGTCTTCGGCAAAGCCTGCGAGCGCATACAAAACTTTATAAAAACCGTGCCCGGCGATCTCAATCTTTTCCACTGCAAGCAGGGGCTGGCGTACCGTCACGCAGGACGTCGTCTCGTAAGAGGGAGAGGCTAAAAAGCAGTCCGAAGGCTGAAGCACAAGCGAAAAGTCCGCGGGCTTTTTGTCCGGATTATCCCGGAGCCACTGCTTCTGAAGACTTTCAAACAGGGGCCCCGCGGTGACGGGCTCTTCGCCGTCAATGCGCCGCACTTCAAAGCCGATACCGGCCAGCGACAGACAGAGCTTTCTGCCCGGCACGAGCTTTTCGTCTTCGGCAAGATAAAACGGCATAAAGCACTCAAAGTAACTTTCGGGTGCCGCACCGCAGGCAAAGCTGATTTCTCCCGTGACGTTATTGTCCGTGGGTGCTTTATCCCGCAGGATGATCTCGATTGCGGCACCGGGCAGCTGCTCGACAAACGCGCAGACCGTGATGTCCTTTGTTTTTTCATCCACGACGGCAACAGCCGCAATCTGCGCGGCATCAGGATCGGTGGTGCTCCCTACCGCCATAATTTTGGTACCGCTGTCGGTTGTCACGACGCGGTCGGGCCAGGTGACGGAATTACTGCCGCAGGTAATGTCGGCCATCTCATCAAAAAGCTTGTCGCCTTCGATTCTGAGGTCGGGCAACAAGAGCGCCGTCACGTCCGCGGGCTTGGGGCGGCGCCGGCCGGGCGCATCAAGGCGGCACTCCGACAAAGCCAGGTACGACGAGGAAAATACGCGCATCTCGTTCATTCGTGACCTGCAAGACGGTTCACTGCCGTGGAAACGTAGTTGTCGCCTGCTTCACCCGTGAGAGACGCAATCGTGGAAAGGTAAAACCCGAACGCACGGCAGGTGTTTTCAGCAGAAGCCTTCATGGGATCCGTAAGCCCGGCCTTTAATGCCGTGCGCTCACCTTCAGGAAGCGCCGCCAGACGCGCCTCGAGCGCCGCATTCATCGCGTCGCGCCCCTCGCGCTCTTTCTCACCGCTGACCTTTGCCACCGCAGGAAACGCCCGGATTTCCGCGAGCACCGCGCGGCTTCTGGCGCTCAGAAAGTCCTGCAGCAGGTCTTTATCCATCGCCGCATAAAGCCCCCGCATTACGCGGACATACTCCTGGTCTTCGCTTGCCTTGGGGTCACCCGCGGCCACACGCTTACAAAGAACGGGCGACATCTGTGTAAGACGAAACGCGAGAAACTTAAAGTAGGTTTTCTTTTCCGCTGGCGTCAGGCGTCTTAATCCCTTCACAAAGAGGTCTTCCGTGAAACTCTGGGCAAAAAGCGCCATCACGTCGCGCCGCTCGGCGTTTTTGGGGTAGTTCGCGGTATCAAGAAGCCCTGCGGCGTCAAATTCACCCACAAGGCGTTTGGCCACCGCATCCGAGGCAAAAAGCGCGGTGTAGCCGGTGAGAATCTCTTTTTTATCTGGCCCCGCACCGTAGGCTGCGGTGAGCGCTGCACCGAGTTCACCGGAAGCCGCCATCGCCTTAAACTGCGACTCAAACTGCGCTGGCGTGAGTTTTTCCGCGTAAGCGGCTCCCGAAAGCAACAATGCCGCGGTCACGGCTGCAGCCGCCGCCTTTTTGATAAATCCTCTGCCCAAACTGCTCATCTCACACCCGCTTCTCCGGCGCATCCGGCCGGATAAAACAATTACTCAAAAAGCGCTTTCGGGGGCTCTTTGCCGAACCACTTCTTATAGATAACGGCAAATTCGCCGTTACGCTTGATGGTTCTTAAACCCCGGTTCACACGCGCCAAAAGATCAGTATTGCCTTTTTTGACGGCAATTGCCAAATCTTCGGCCGTAAGCGCCACCGCAAGGCTCTTCACACGCCCGCGGCCGGCGTTTGCCACATAGTAGTCGTTTGTGGGAATGTCATTGATGACAGCCTCTACCCCGCCGTTTCTGAGTTCAAGGAAGCATTCATTCAACTGGTTGAAAATCCGCACGTCGGCACCCTTGATTGCCTTAGCAGCAATTTCACCGGTCGAGCCGATTGAAGCCGCGAGTTTTCGGCCCTCGAGGTCTTTTGCGGTTTTAATCGTGTTGTTGCCGGCCGCAACGACCACACCGAGCCCGGCGATGTAGTAGCGGTCGCTGAAATCGACGCTCTTTTGTCGCTCAGGCGTTACGGTGATGTCGTTGATCGCGATATCGATGTTGCCGGTTTTCAGCGCCGGAATCAGTCCGTCAAAAGCCATATTGCGGATATCCACGGCAAAGCCCTCTGCCTTACCGATGGCGCGGATCACATCCACGTCAAAGCCCACATAAGTGCCGGCCTTGGAGTTCTGAAAACCAAAGGGCGGATAGGCGGCATCCATCCCGACAATGAGGGTTTTGCGTTCCCGGGCGAAGGCTTGAAAAGAAACATTGGCGGTCAGCGCGGCAGCTGCGGCGCCCGTTAAAAGCTTGCGTCTTAACATAATGACTCAGAAGATACTTAAAAACCTGTGGCGGGAGCTTACCGCGTCTGCCGCCGCGTCGGGCTTAATTTTCGCGGTATTACGCTTTTTCGCAAGACGTCATTAACCGATTCCGCTATCGTGTCGGACATCCGAATTATTTGTAAGGGATCCCCGCCGTGACCGAATCCGTCCGAAATCATCCGCTCCGCGATCTCATTGCCGCCAAGGGCAGTGTCGTCATTGACGGCGCCATGTCCACGGCGCTCGAATCCTTGGGCTGCAACCTCAACGACAGCCTCTGGAGCGCAAAGATCCTTGCCGAAGACCCCGAAAAAATCTATGAAGTGCACCGCCGCTACTACGAAGCCGGTGCCGACGTCGCGATCACCGCAAGCTACCAGGCCAGTGAAGCCGGTTTTAAAGCCAAGGGAATCGGCGCGGAAAAAGCCGCTGAACTCATTGCGCTCTCGGTAACGCTTGCCCGGCGTGCGCGGGACACGGTCCTGGCCGCTCACCCCGAAAAGAGAAACTCACCTCTTTTGGTTGCGGGAAGCGTCGGCCCTTACGGTGCGTATCTTGCCGACGGCAGCGAATACACCGGCAACTACACTCTCACCCGCGACGAATACCGCGCGTTTCACGGTCTGAGGCTCAAGGCTTTGGCTGAGGCCGGCGCGGATCTTCTGGCAATTGAAACGCAGCCCAAACCCGAAGAAGCGGCGGTCGTTGCACAAATGGCCGAAGAAGACGGGCTTTCGGCCTGGGTGACGTTTTCACTGGCAGACGCCGAGCACACCGCTGACGGCACGCCCGTAACTGATGCCGTCAGACACCTTTCTGCATTTGACAACATTGATGCGCTGGGCTTTAACTGCATCCGCCAGGAGTGGGCTGCACGGGCGCTTGAACTCGCGCATTCCGTCACAGATAAGCCCCTCATTGTCTATCCGAATTCCGGCGAAACCTATGATCCGGCCACGAAAACCTGGCATCACCCGGTGAATCACCCCGGGTGGGACGATTTTGTGGGCCGCTGGAAGAGTCTCGGGGCGCGCTGTATCGGCGGCTGCTGCAGAACGTTGCCGGCTGACATCGTGCAGATTGCCGCGCTTCTTTCAAAGCACTGATGCAGGAGCGAGTGCCGGCTCCGTTTCTGTAAAAGCCGCGCTTTCCTTAACTATGGAAAGGCACGGCTTTTCAGCGTCTTCGGAGGTTATATGCAGTCTGTTCTTTTGATCGAAGCCGTTTCGACCGGACGCTATTACGCAGCAAAGGCGGCGGTGCAAAGCGAAACTGCAACGCACAGGGCGGCCACAGACAACTGACGCAACATAGAAGTTCTCCTCCTTCTTTGCGCGCGTGCTCTCCTGCCGGAAAAAGAAACACCGGTTACAGGCGTCTGTCGGGAAAGGGACAGCACGCGCAGACTAACCGGTGAGGACGGCGAACGTTAAAGGCAACCTAAGAACACCGGCTGCCTAGCCGCCGAACAGATTATTAACAACGCGCGCAATGTAGTACGCGGCAGGCTGACCGATAAAAAACGCTGTCCCGGAAAAACTCCCGAAACAGCGTTTTTGTCAAACTCTGCGGCTGGCTTTACAACCTGCCGCAAAAGTTGCGGCTACGTAAGGAAATACAGGCCAATCAGCATAATCACGGCTGCCGGGGCCGTACGCTTAATGAGTTCCACGGGGCTTACCATCGCAATGCCCGAAAGCACGATGATGCCGCCCGCCAGAGGCGAAGCCATACGGCCGAGACCGGCCGACATCATCGCGAGGTAGCCGAGCGAATCAATCGTCATGCCGAAGGACGGTGCGTGCGGCGTCACGGCTTCGTTAAAGGCAAAGGCCGCGGCGTCACCGGACCCGGTGAGAACACCGAGGATGAAGGGCCCGACGCTGCCGCCGATCTTGGCGACTTCGTTGGAGTTTTTCAGGAACTCAACAAAGAGGTCAATGACGCCTGCGGCACGCAGACCGGCCGCAAAAACGCCGGCGGCGATAATGATGCCGATGATGTTGGCGTAGCCTTTGCCCATGCCGTCAAAAAACTTCTTGATCGTGTCCTGGGGGTTGCTGCGGGTGATCGCAAGCGCGTAAATCATGCCCACGAGCATCGCGGTTGCGACCGAAATCTTCATCTGCGGCAGCCACAGCGACGTGCACACAAGGAGCACCACGGGAACGAGCGGCGCAACAGCGTAAAGGACGTTGGCGCGTTCCGGAAGTTCCGCGGCGGCCTCGGACTTGAGTTCGCCGAACCCTTCCTTACGGTAGTCGCCGTAAATCATGCAGATGACGGTCATCAGCACAATGGCGGCAATCGTAAGACCCAGGGTCATCATGCCGTGGTTGCCGATGAAGGTCATCACGTCGATACCCGCAAGCTTCGCAATGAAGGGGTTGTGCGAGACGCCCGGGTTAAAGTACGCGGGCATCAGGCACGCGCCCACGGCGGCAGCGGCTGTAGCCGGCCGAAAACCCGCGCGCACCATGATCGGGATGATCGTGGGACCCACGGACGCGCAAAGACCTGCCATTGAAGGAATGGCCGTTGCGATGACGCTCGTCACAGCCATACATGCGGGCAAAAGGAAAATCCCCATGCGCTTTAAAGGCTGCGTGAGAAGACGCACAAGGTGCGCATCGCACTTGGTGACCGAAATCACTGCGGCAAAACCCATGGCCGAGCAGATGGCGATGATGAGACTGCCGTTGGTCATGGACTTATCAAACTGCTTAAAAGCCATCATCGGGTCAAGGCTCAGAAGTGCCATCACCAGGCCCGAAACCAAAAGCACCAGACGCGTTTCATAGCGCTTGATGAGGGCCCAGACCGTCACGCACACAACGACGACGGCCGCCCAAATTGTCCAACTCATAACTGCCTCAAACTGAAAAAATTCAAATCAAACTCAGGCCTTGGCGGTGAGCTCAACGAGCTTTAACGTCACTTCAAGGCTCTTAACCCAGGAGCTCATCGGCATAAATTCGCACACGCTGTGGAAGTTGTGCGCTCCGGTGAAGTAATTCGGGGTGGGAATACCCTGCGTGGAGATGTAAGAGCCGTCGGTGCCGCCGCGCATGGCAATCGTTTTCGCCTTCACACCCACTTCTTCAAGCGCCTTATACAAAAGGTCGATGCAGGAGCGCTTCTCAGGCGTCACGGCATCGGCGATGTTGCTGTAGACGTCTTCCTGGGTGTAGGAAATGACGGCGCGCGGGTGGCGCACTTTGAGAAATTCAACGGCCTGCTTGAGCAGCGCCTTTTTGGCTTCGTACCCGGCCTTACTGTGGTCGCGGATGTTGATGAGAAGCTTGGCCTGCGAGGGAGAAGCCGTGAGCGACTTCGGCAGAATAAAGCCTTCACGGCCTTCCGTGAACTCAGGCATCGTGCCGCGGTCAAGCATATTGAGAAAATCGTGCACGACCATCACGGGGTTCACGAGAACGTTTTTCGAAGACATCGGGTGCGCGGACACACCTTCAACCGTGAGAAACGCGCTTCCCGCATTAAACGTTTCCCAGACGACTTCGCCCAATTCGCAGCAGTCGATCGTGTAGGCAAAGTCCACGGGGAACTTCTTGAAATCAATCTTTTTGGAGCCCAAAAGGCCGATTTCTTCGTCCGGGACAAAACACACCCAGATGTCGCCGTGCGGACGGTTTTCACGGATCACGATATCCATGGCGGTCATAACGTTGGCAACCGCACTCTTGTCGTCCGCTCCCAAAACGGTCGTACCGTCGGTGACCACCAGGTCGTCGCCCTTGTAGCGTTCGACTTCGGGGTGGTCCTTCACGCGCAGCCACACGTCTTTTTCTTTATTGAGGCAGATGTCGCCCCCTTTGTAGCCGCGGATCACCTGCGGATGAATGTCGCCGGACTTACCGATGTTGACGGTGTCCATGTGCGTGCACCAGCCCACTTTCGGGGCCTTCGTGCCCGCGGGCAGATTTGAAGGAAGCTTCCCGGTGACAACGGCGTACTCGGAAACCTCGACGTCAACAAAGCCCATGGTCTTCAATTCATCGGCCAGGAGCCGGGCAAGGTCAAACTCTTTGGGGTTACTCGGTACGGTGGCTGCCTTGGGGTCACTTTGCGTGGGGACCGCAACGTAACGCAGGAATCGTTCAAGCAGAGCTTCTTTCTGATCCATTTTTAATACCTTCTCAGATTTTTTCAGCTAAGCAAAAACCGCCGAAAGCACTTCTTCGGCGGCTTGGGAAATGAGTATTTTAGCCTAGTCAGAGTCTCGGGCTTTCTTTAAAAACGCCGGAAAATCTGACCTGCATAGGCTCAGAGCGATTTAATGTTGAGGACACGCTGATTGGTGCTCCCGAACCACTGGCCCTGTTCCGTCACGCGCCGGCTCTCGATGTAGGGGCCGTCCACGAGCACGTCGCTCAGTGCAATGATCTGCGCGGCCTTTGTGTCCTTCATGAGTTTTTCATAAGTTCTTCCCGACCAGATCCACACGGTCCTGGTGTCGCCGAACTTTGCGCGGAAGGCTTTTAAAAGCGCGAGCACCCCGTCCATGTTTTCCGCCTCAAAGGGATCGCCCCCCAGGACACTCAGACCGGACACAAAGGGATGCTCACAGTCTTTGAGCACCTTCGCAAGCATCGCCTCATCGAAAACCTTACCCGCCTTAAAGTCCCAGGACTCGGGGTTAAAGCACCCCTTGCAGTGCAGCGTGCAGCCCGAAACAAAGACTGAGACACGCATGCCCGGGCCGTTGGCTGCGTCACAGTTTGTGTAACCGCAGTAATTCATAGAAATTCCGCGAGGAAACCCGCGTCTTCAGACGCGGGAGGAATCGCGGCCCTCCTTTCTCAGTTCAGTTAAAAACATCTTTCGCTTCTCAAGAAGCGAAAGTTTCTTGTAGGAAATACCGGCAGAAATCTTTGTACCGTTCAGACGGCGCACATCGAATGCACCCGAGGAGCGTCTGCCAAAAATAAAGCCGACTTCCCCTTTGCACAGCACCTTGTCAAAGAGCCTGAAGCCGTGCACTAGGTACGGAGCCTGATGGCGCTTGCGCACACCGCCTTTGAGAATCGTCAGCTTGTGGATCTGGCGATTGTGGCGGCGCGTCTGTTTCTGAAACAGGTATTCGCCCCGACGTTTTGCGTCGAGGACGCCAGCAATGCAGAAAGCGTCCGCGCAATGCGTCTTCGGCAAGCCCGCGACGATGCGCTTGTGTTTGGTCAGATACCCGCAGGTATTCGTGACAGGCAAGTCAGGGGTAGTTGACATTGTTCTTTTTCAAAATGCGCGGGAGGCGCCGGCCAAACGTCCGGCGCCTCCCGTGTAACTCCCGTGTAAAACAGTAAGCTCAGTGCGCCTTACATACTCACGCGGTTCTGCCACTCGGCCTTCTTGCCGTCGTTAAAGCGGGTGTGGCCGTTCACATTACTGAAACCGAGGTAGCCGCACACACGCGAAATCACGGAAATATCCATGCTGCCGCAGTACGGACACTTCTGCTGCACGTTGGTGCTGTGGCGCCCGCAGGTGTTGCAGTAGGCGGAGTCAAAGTTCACACCCTGATAAAAGCCCATCTCCATGCCGCGGCGGACAATGGCTTGCACCGCCTGCGTGTTGTTGGGGTTATCGATGCGGCAGTAGATGATGTGGCCGCCCTCGCAGTCGTGGAAGTTCTTAAATTCCGCGTCCTGCTTTTCAAAGGGCGTGATGTCTTCGGTAACGTTCACATGGAAGCTGTTGGAGAAATACTCCGGTGAATAGTGCGGAGTATTCAAAAACACATTTTCCACGCCGCGTTCACGGCAGAAGCGGTCGTACTGCTTGGCCTGCGTGTAGCAGAGACTTTCGGCGGGCGTACCGTAGATGGCGTACAGATACCCGTCTTCCTTCTTAAACTGACCGATTTTCTCCTTCATGTGCTTTAAGACCTGATTGGAGAAGACGCCGCCCTCTTCAATGAGACGCTTGCCGGTCCAGAGGTACGTGGATTCGTCCAGAGCCGTAATGCCGAAACTTGCGGTCATGTAGCGCACCAGATCCCCCACTTCGTCATCGGGATCCTTGGTGCCCTCGTAAAAGCCGCCCTGCGTAAAGGCCAGGGGATTGGAGGAGCACTTCTGATGGCGCAGTGCGTCGTAGCGCTTCTTTAAGAATTCGCGGATCACCTCAAGCCGTTCATCGAGAACCTCCCAGAACTTCGTCTGCCAGGTCTTCGGATGCTCAAGCTGCACGAGTTTGATGATTAACGGGAGGTTCAGCGACACCGCACCAATGTTGCAGCGGCCCACCGAAACGTACTTGCCGTTTTCATCGTGCCACTCGGAAAGGTAGGCGCGGCAACCCATGCCGCTTACCACAATCCCGTACTTTTGAAACTGCCGTGAGACGTCACCGTACTTGCTGCTTAACGACAGATAGTCCGGGTACATGCACTGACACGACGTCTTCACCGCCTCGTCAAAAAGTTTCCTGGACCAGGGGTCCGCGTCGATCTGCTTCTGATCGTAGAGGAAACTCAGCTTCGGAAAGACCACCGGCTGATGGTTGGGCCCGTGCCCTTCACGGCGCGTCACGAGAATGGAGCGGCCGATTTCAAAGAGCCAGTCGCGGTCTTCTTCGGAAAGTTTCGGATCCCACTGGCCGAACGTAATCGTCGTAAAGGCGAAGTCGCCGCGCGAGCAGGGAACGGTGTTGAGTTTGTGTTCAAGCGACTGAAAGCCCTGTTCGATCTCCCGCAGCGTGTCCTTGCGGGCAATGGCTTTGGCCTTTTCTTCCGGGAGCCCGCACTCTTCGGTGTACTTCTTCACAAACGCCGCGTAGGTCTTTTTGACGTAGGGAAGCAATACCTTATCGAGTTCAGGAAGTGAAAAGCCCCCGAACTGCTGCGCTGTTGCCACAAGCGTCACGTCACCGATCACCTGCAGGGCGCTTAAAACGGTCTTGGGTTCGGTGTAGCGGACATTACTCATTTCGAAACCGCCTTTGAGGAGGTTTCCGATGTCAAAAAGGCAGCAGTTGATCGACCCCAGGATCATGTCGCGCATGTCGTGGATATAGATGTCGCCGCGGTCGATGAGCGTTTTTTCGGTCTTGGAAAGATAAAACTGACGGTAAAGTTCCTTGGTAAGGTAACCCTTGATGAGGCTGCCCTTCGTACTCACCAGAGAACTGTCGAAGTTTGCGTTTTCGCGGTCCCCGAGGCGCAGCACATCATCGGCGTCCTGCCGCAGCTGCTCAAAGGTCTTTGCGTAATTGCTGCGGTAGTAGCGGTATTCGGCGTAGCTGTCGGCGACATCCTTAAAGCCGAAGCTGCTCAAAACGGCGATCACGAGTTCATGCAGCGTCGCAACACTGACTTTGTCTTCGTGTTCGGAGCGCTTGCGCACGGTCTCGGCCATCGATTCAAGGGTTTCCGCATCAAGCTTTCGGTCACAGCGGAAAGCCGCCTTCTGAATGGCGCTGATGATCTTGGCCGGGAAGAAATCCTCGAGGCTGCCGTCCTTCTTCAATACCTGCATTTTCATCCTTTGGCTTTAGTTCTGACACAAGATGTTGATGCTACACCACCTTCAACAAACTACCAATAGATTTACAATTCGAATTCTGAAACAAGTCTTAATCCGCGGAAAACGCCCCCTCATGCCTTGTTGCAGCAGGAAGTTTCGGCCGTCACGGGAATTTGACCGGACAGGTGAAGTGCAGTACTTTTAGGGCCCTGAAGGTTTAGCCTCACTCATAGAATTTTTTTCTTGACACGCCATGGAAGCGACAGAAATCCGCTCTGCACGACCGATGCCGGAGATGATTCTCCGGATCACCGAGACCGGTCGGGAAATCACTGATACGCCGGAGGCGCCCGCCAACCGTGTGGATCTTGCCGACATCCGTGCCTGGCGGTTTTTCAGGGCGTCTCCCGCTGAATTTCTTGAGCAGTACGGGCGTGACTTCTGCATCGACCATATCCATGCGGCCTTTGAGGTGCTCACGGAAGCCGTAAAGCACCTTGATCTCTGGCATACCCGCAGCCTCACGCTTTCAGGCCACATCGGAAGCCGCAGGCTGACGGCGCTCAGAAAGACCTGTGATCAGCGCGGCATCAGACTGACGGTGACTTATCTCACGGCGCCCCGGGCCCTTACGTTTGACACGGCCGACGCGTCATTGCGACATGCGGGATCCTGCGGTACGGCGCTTCTGACGGCCGGCATCGGCTCAGACAGCCCCTTGCGCGCCACGCCCTCGGTGTACTGGAGCGCCTGGTTTCACCGCTTCTTTTATGACGAGGTGCTGCCGGTACTGCGGGTGCGGGATCCGGGGACGTTTTTCAGTTATCTCAAAGTCCTCTCGGACTACACCGCCCGCGGCATGAACTGGGCCGGAATCGGCACGCGCTGCGGGATTTCAGGGCCCTGCGCGCGCGACTGGTGCCGGTTTCTTGTGGACTGCGGTGTGGTGGAACTCGTCGAAGCTGCCTCCGCTCCGGCACCGCGCCGCGCCAAGATGCGCCCGAAACTTTTCTGGAATACGCCGGGCCTTGCGGTCTGGTTTTCCGATACGGCCGGGCACCTTACGCCGGAACTCAAAAATGCACTCATTGAAAACTGCGTGTACCTGGCACTGAAAGACGCCTTTCCCGGAGCAGCGTTTTCGCACTTTCTCGACACCAACGCCGTCACGTGCCCCCTGATGATGAAGAAGCCCGGCGAAAACTTCACGGCTTTTTACTTTCCGAAAGACGCACTTGAAGCTCAAACAGCCCTCAGGCACCACAAGTCAATTGTGAAGGCGGGCATTGCCGGCGGCACGCCGCGCTTTGTTTTTGAGGGAGATGCGGCCCCTGCGGACATCGCGCCGATTGCCGTACCCGGTGCCGTACAATGCCTGCATATCCTGCCTCTCCTGCAAGTTTCTCCAACCGTCAGTTCTTCGGTTCCTTCCAATGCTTAACAAGCAGGCGATGGGCTAATGTCAACTACCCCTGACTGAAGTCAGAGGCTTGGCAACAAGTCTTGGTTGACTAG
>OJOV01001556.1_pt1 | contig 17834 bp, 17 predicted proteins | sample 1598281 | NCBI WGS metagenome assembly OJOV01 (sample SAMN03922469, study PRJEB24848) | human gut metagenome | isolation source: stool sample | host: Homo sapiens | place: Germany | collected 2010-11
GTTTGCCGCCTTGCGGGACATGTCTGCGTAATCGTTTGCGCGAATGATCTTCATCGGTTCTCCGCTCCTTTGTTTTTACTTCAGCAGCAGCGGCAGAAAGCTGGTGCCGTTTTCCGGTGCCTTGCTGTGGAAATAGTCCGCAGCGGTCGCACCGACATCGCTGAGGGTCTTGCGGATCCCGATATTCTTGGGGGTGGAGTGGGCGCTGTGGATCATCAGCGGCACCATCTCACGGGTGTGGTGCGGGTGTCCGATGGTCGGGTCGTTGCCGTGGTCCGCCTGCACGATGAGGATATCGTCCTCGCCCAGGGCGTCGCGGATCTTGCCGATCCATTCGTCCGCCACCCGCAGGCGGTCTGCGTAGGCCGCGACATTCTCCCGGTGGCCGCACAGGTCCGTTTCCTGCACGTTGGTGCAGATGAACGCAGTCTCCTGCTCCTTTACGATCTCCAGGGTGCGCTGCAGCACGCTGGCCGTGTCCACCATGGGGATGCTGGTGCCGTAATTGTTCGTGACCACGTCGGCCACCTTGCCCAGCAGGAACACCGGCAGGCCGCTCTTGCCCAAAATCGTGGGGATCTGCACCTCCGGGTCAACGCCGTAGCCCATGTGGATGCAATGGTAGTCGTTGTTGTAAACGCCGCTGGCCGGGGCATTCACGCCGATGTAATCGCCGTGTTCCTCAATGGCATCCAGCAGGTTCTGCAGGTGCACGCCGCGCCCGCCGAAGGTGATGACGCGGGGCACGACCGACACGCTGCGCACCAGATGACCGATCTTGAGCTCTTCCTCAAAATCAAGGTCGTCGATGGCCGCCGTGACGTTGAACGCCTGACCCGGATCGCATTCCACGTTGTCGGCCACGGTGCAGGCCTCGTTGACGATCAGCAGGCGCTTGCCGGATGTTCCGGTGTAATACCGGACATGGTAACCCGCATCCTCCAGCGTCTTTTTGATGAGCTCGATCTTATTGCAGATCGGCTCGCCGAAGGGCTTTGCCGGGCGGGTGCCCATGATCTCCTGATGGCCGAAGAAGGTGTCCGCACCATCGTGCATCAGCTCGGCACGGCCGAACGTTGCATCCGTCGCAAACGGCAGGCCGGGGAACTCCCGCCCCACGATGTTCGCCAGACCAAGGCTTGCCAGATTGGGCAGCTTCAGGTCCGGCGTGCGCTCAAAGATATGCACGCAGGTGTTGGCACCGCAGTCCGCAGGGCGCACCTGCGGCACATCCGGCATTGCGCCCACACCAAAACCATCCAGAACGATTACAACAAACTTTCCCATTGCGAATTATCCTTTCTGTCATTCCCGGACCGGTTCTCCCAGCGCAGAGTACAGGCCCGCCAGCTCCGGCTTGCCGGAGGACAGCCCTTTGACCACTGCCACCCGGCTCCGGGTCACAAAGAACTGTGTCCGGAACGCCATGACCGCCGCAGCCGAGACCGGACAGTTCTGCTGCAGTTCAAAATGATAGTCGATGCTGGAGTCGTCCGGCGGCAGCACCGGCACGACCTTTGCATTTTCCGGCGTCGTGCCCACCAGGGCGTTCTTCATATGGCCGCGGCGGTAATGCCCGCCGCCGTAGCAGTACGCCTTATCGCCCAGATTGTGGCTGACCTCCGAAACATACAGGTATCCGGGGCGCTCCTCGGCATCCGGGTGGCCGGCATGATACGGTGTCGTTCCGGTCAGGCCGTGTCCCGGTTCCCCGTGGGTGCCGCCTGCCGCCGCGATCATCGGGATGCTGTGGGTGCAGGTGGCACTGGGCGTATTGAGCATCAGGTCCCGGTAGCCGCGGGCGCGCAGCATTTCGGCTGCGGTCTGCACGGTCCGGAGGTTGGGCATGGGCAGGATGTCCTGTGCCGCTTCGTCGTACAAAAAGCAAGGGAAGCTGCACACGCCGCCCACCTCCACATTCGGCATCGCCTCGATCGCACGCACTGCGCTGTCCAGTTCCTGCAATTCAAAGCCGCCGTACTGCCCGGAATACAGCATGTCGCCTTCTCCCAGAACACGGAGCATCAGCTTCTGGTGCAGGCCCAGCTCGGTGCTGACTGCGCTGATCTCGCGGGCTTTTTCCAGCGTGTACACCGTTACGATCACCGGCTTTGCGCGGAGGATCTTTTTCAGGGCCGCCCGGGGGATCTGGACCAGATGCCCTACGTTGCCGAGGGGGATCTGATTTTCCACCATCGTCAGCGCCTCGCGGAAGTCCACGCACACAGCGCCCACATATCCCATGTCGGTCAGCGCACGGGCGATCAGGGGGTTGCGTCCGATCTGCTTGAGCATGAAAAAGTTCTGCACGCCGTTTGCGTCGCCTGCCTGTTTGATGCTGCGGGCATTTTCCAGGATCGTGTCGTAATCCAGCAGATAGGTGTCCGGCAGGATCACGCCATTCTGCTGCCATTCAATGCCCAGACGCACCAACGGCTGGTTGCGCTCCATTACGGTCTTTAAAAACACAGGGCATCTCTCCTTTTCCTCTCGTTTTTTCAGCGGTTCAGTTTTCCTCGACCTGCTCCATGCAGCTGCGCAGGATGCGGATGATGGTGTCCGGGCCGCTGCGCATGGGATTGATGCGGATCATCCGGTGTTCAATGGTCGGGTCCTGCGCACGGAACGTTCCACTGACACGGTAGATCATGGGGGCAAACTCGTATTTGCTCTCGCTGCCCACCGGATGCGGCGCTGCGCCGAACTTCGGGGCAGCGTCCAGAATTTTTTCGGCGATCTCCTGATCAAACTCCACCAGCAGCACCTTGCTCTGCGCGTTTGCCAGGAACGCCTGCCGCACATGGGGGACCTCGCCGGCGTTCAGGCGGCGGACCAGCTCCTCGTTGACCTCGCTCTGGATGGCGAGCGCCACCGGCGCATAGATCAGGCCGCGCAGGGCCTCCATGGCTTCGTGTCCCTGCACCTGACTGCCGCCGGAATACTGCATCTTGTAGATGCGGTCGATCAGCTCCTTGCTGCCGATCACTGCACCGACGCCCTCTGGACCAAGGATCTTGAAGCAGGAGAAGGTGGACAGGTCGGCCCCCGCCTGGCAGCCGATGGCGTCCACTTTCAGGGCGGCATAGTTGTCATCGGTCACCACCGGGATGCCCGGCAGCGCAGCCTTGATGGCTGCGATCACGGCCTTGTAGTCGTAGCGGTCCTCCGGCTTCTGCCGGGTCAGCTGCACCAGGGCGCCGCGGATCTCGTCCTTGTGCTGCGCACAGACGTCCTTGAGCTGTTCCAGATCGTTGAAGTCCGCGCGGATGGGTTTCAGCCCCATGGCGTCGATGGTCACCTGCGTCGTCGTATAGATGGGCGAGGTGTGCACCAGAATGGCATCCCCCGGTTTCAGGCAGGCGGTCAGAGCCCAGCGGATCGCGCCCGTGCCGGAGCCGCGCACAAGCAGCGCCGCCGGGGCATCAAAGGTGTCGGCAAAGACCTTTTCCACCTTTACCGTGCAGCGGGGCTTGTTCAGCCCTTTCACCACGCCGAGGTCGCCCAGCGAGAGGACTTCCTCTCCCTGAAAATTGCGGGTCACTGCGTCAATGACCTTGAACTGGAGCTGTTTTGCCTGTTCCAGCGAGATAGAATGCAGGGGATAGGTTTTCATTGTCAATTCCTCGAATCCTTGTTATTTCTGTCCTTTGTAGATGCGCAGTGCATTGCGGTACAGCAGGTTCTCCCATGCGCGGTCCGGCACGCCTGCCTCGCTTGCCAGCGGAGCAAAGGTGTCCAGCAGGTAGCTGTAGCCCACACCGCCCCGGTCTGCAAAGTTGCTGCGGCGAGTGATGTCCATGCTCATGACGATCTGCGTGTCGTACCCTTCCGCACAAAGGCGGCTGAGCCAGTCTGCACGGGAGACATCGGGCTGGTAGTTGCACTTGCCGATGGTGTCGAACGCAATGTTGACCCCCTGATCCAGCAGGCGCTTCATGTAATCCAGATCGGCCGACAGGTCGATGTGGCTCAGCACCACCCGGCTCAGGTCAACGCCAAAGCTCTTGAAGATCTCCAGCTGCTCCAGGCCGCGCGTGCCCAGCGTTGTGTGGGTGCAGATGGGTGCCCCCGTTTCTGCATGGGCGCGGGATGCCGCACGGAACACCTTGGCCTCCGTCTCGGTGATGTCCTTCGAGGTGCCGATCTCGCCGATGACGGTCGCCCGGACACCGGTGCCTTCAATGCCCTCGGTCAGTTCCTTCACCATGATGTCACACAGCTGCTGTTCGGTCAGCGTATAGCACTCCGGCGGGAGAAAAGGCTCCTTGTAGTAGCCCGTCGCGTGGGTGATCTCCACCCCCGCCTGTGCAGCCATTTTCTGCACATAGGCCACGTTCCGGCCCATCCCGCGGTTGGTCTGGTCGATGATGCCGACCACACCGTGTTCCGCCAGCCGCCGGTATTCCGCCGCGGTCGCGTCAAAATCATCCAGCCTGCAGTCGATGTTCTTCTTCGGGCCGGACAGGTCGATCGTCGTATGCTCGTGCGCATACAGAATCTTTTCAGGCAGTTTCAAAAGGATTCGCCTCCTGTATTGTTTCTTAACCAGAGCCGCCTCCCGACGCAGGCCGGGAGGCGCTCATTTTATCCGGGGATCAGGCGGCAGGGGTGTACAGAGACAGCAGGAACAGCACGTTTGCGATCAGGCCGACCAGGATCGCGCCCAGAGGACCGACCGCCATGGAGACCAGAGGCTTCTTGCTGCACTTGTTGATGCACCAGAATGCCACGATGATGAACAGACCCGTCGTGGGCATGATCGCCTGAGCAGCCAGGATGCCGCCGATCAGCAGGGCGATGTCGATGACGTAGCTCATAGCGGTACGGATGTTGTCGCCGCAGCGCTTGATGCCGGGGAACTTGTCCAGACCCTTTGCGATGACGTTCAGCAGCAGGATCTCCACGCAGATGCAGGCTGCACCGGCGATCAGGGCGATAAAGGGGTTGGGGATCAGCAGACCGATCACAAAGACGAAGGTCATGCCGGCCGGAGCGTAGACGCCGGTGGTGATGGCGGTGGTGGCAACCAGCGGGATAAAGCCGATGGCACGGGCCAGAGCGGTCAGACCTGCGTTGACGCGGTCACCCTCGGCCAGCAGGCCCAGGCTGATGGGGTCACCGGCCATGATGCTCATGCTGGTGCCTGCTGCGATCAGGCCGCCCATGAGGGCCAGAACCGGCATATACTTGCGGATGCGTGCGACCTTGTCGGCAAAGATCTGGGTCAGCATTTCGTTGGAGTTCTGGTCGTTGCCTTCCTTATCCATGGCAGCGAACACCAGCATGATGATCATACCGGCCAGCAGGGCCATGCCGTCCTTGTTCAGGCTGACCGTGTGCTCGGCGTCCAGTGCGATCTTGCCGTAGGTCTCAACGATCTGACGGACCAGCAGGGTCACAACGGCGGTGATGATGCCCTTGGCAGCGCCGAACTGCAGGGCAACCGTCACAGCCGGGAAGATGGCGAAGGCCAGCGTGATACCGGCAGAGACCTGGCCCAGGCTGCCCAGGAAGTTGACCGGCAGCAGGTTGAACAGGTCGATGATCACCTGCAGGCCGAACAGCAGGGCCACGCCGTACACAGCGCCGATGACGCCGGAAGCGATCATGCCCTTTTTGGTGTCCGGGCACCAGGTGCCGATGATGTCGGTGGTGAGCAGGATGCAGTGGATCAGGATGATGCTTGCAGCAATGGACGTGGGCAGGCCGTAGCCGATGACCAGGCCAAAGCCGATGGCAAAGCTGGTGGCTGCCAGAGCCTTGCGGTCCATGCGCTTTTCCAGATACTCCGGCAGGACCGGGCGCAGGCCGTCGTTGAACACGGCGATGCTCTGGTTTGCCAGGATCGATGCCAACGCACCAACTGCCGCGATGATAACGTAGCGCAGAATGGTTTCCATATGTAATCCTCCTTATTTGACGATCCGGATCAGAAGCCCAGACCCTTGAGAATGATCGGCACGACCTTTTCAATGTGCTGATCCGTAAAGCCGTATGCCTTCTTGCCGGCCTTGACCTGTGCCAGGATCTCGTCCTCGCTCAGCATTTTGCCCGGCATGGACACCGTTGCGCACTGGTTCATGCCCAGCAGGGCAATGGCCATTGCCAGCGCACCGCCGCCGCCCGTCTTGCAGGCGCCGAAGTAGTAATCTGCCTGCCCGGTCTTGACCGCCATTGCCGCCGCAATGTCATCCTTGATCTCCACCGAGGCACGGTCGCCTACAACACCCTTGATGGTGTCATAAACCTTCTGCTTGTCGATCTGGCCGCCTACTACGATTTTCATAAGCTAGCCCTCCTTTCTGATGTGGGTTTTATGCAAATGCTGTCACGATTGTGCCAGCACGACCCCGATGTGCATGGTCAGGAACTTCTGCTCGTCCTCCGGCAGGTCCGGCAGGATCTCCCGCACCAGCGCCTGCGTTGCTTCCAGTGCCTTGGGGAAGGTGGGCTCCTGGCTGGTCTCTTCGTAGACCTCTTCGTCCAGCGGCTCCACCGGCTCTCCGCGGTGGATGCGCCCCAGCGCAGCGCACAGGTGCGTGATCATGGCGGAGGCGTTTTCTTCGGTCAATGTCAGACCGTATTTCTCCTGAAAAAAGCGGATCACGTCCTGTACCTTCCGGTAATCCTCCTCGGACAGCATCCCTGCCTGGTGCAGGATCGTTAATCTCGGTTCAAAATCCATCTCTGACATCTCCCAATGATTTTTTGTTTTGCTTACAGCCAGGCGCCGATCTTGTCGGCCAGCGTCTCAGCCGGAGCTTCGGTTCCAAAAATGTTCCAGACCAGCTCACAGATCTCGCCGCAGCAGCTATAGGGGCTGTAGTACGAGGTGGAGTCCGGCTTGAAGCCGACGTTCTGCTTGTTGGTCAGGAAAATGACGGCGGTCTTGTTGGTCTTGTTCATGACCACATGGGTGCCGGTAAAGCCTGCGTGGCCAAAGGCGTCGTAGTGGCGGTCGCCGCGGCCCATGAACGAGGAGCCTCGCTCAAAGCCCAGCCCGCGGGACGGCTTGCCGTTCTGCTCGCTGGTGAACTCGTCGATGACTTCCTTCTTGTAAAGGCGGACGCCCTTGTAGATGCCGCCGTTCAGCATGGCCTGGCACAGCACGGCCAGATCTTCCGCGTCGGAGTACAGGCCCGCGTGACCGGCCACGCCGCCGTTTGCCATCCATGCATTGCCGTCGTTGCACTCGCCCTGCAGGGTGTAGTTGCGCCAGCCGGTGAAGGTGCGAAACGCGTCCAGATCGGCGGTACAGTCGTAGCCAAAGCCCGGGTAGTCGATCTCGTCCACCATGGCATACTCATACGGGTTGCCGAAGGAGGTGGCCGCCACATCCTCGGTGGTAAAGCCGTTGGCCAGCGGCAGATAGGTGGTGCGCTTCAGCCCCAGAGGCTTGTAGATCTCGTTCTTGACGTATTCGTCCATCGAGCGCCCGGTGATCCGCTCCACCAGGAAGCCCAGCATCTGGAAGCCCAAGTCGCTGTACTTTTCCTCGCCGGGGGCGAACATCAGCTCACAGTTGCAGATGTAATCCAGCACCTTGGCCTTGTCCTTCTCGATGTGGAGGAACATCGCCTTCCACTGCGGCAGACCGGAGGTGTGGGTCAGCAGCTGATGCACGGTGACGTTTTCCTTCCCGTTCTTGGCAAACTCCGGAATGTAGCTTGCTACCGTGGCATTCAGGTCGATCTTGCCCTCGCTGTACAGCTTCATGATGGACTGTGTCGTGGCCATGATCTTGGTGCAGGATGCCATGTCGAACATGGTATCCATCTGCATGGGGCGGGGATCGTCCAGCCGCACGCCCATGTCGTTGAGCATTGCGTAGCCGTATGCCTTTTCATACACGATCTTGCCGCCGCGTGCCACCACGATCGTTGCGCCGGGGAAATATCCCTGTCCCATGTAGTTTTCCACAATGTCGTCGATGGCCGTCAGGCGGTCATCGGTCCGGACGGGCATTGCAGACCGGGGGAAGCAGTTCTCCGCCTGCTCCGGGCTGGCACACCCCATAAAGGCAGAGGCAGCTGCCAGTGTGCCAACGGTTTTGCCGGATGCGATCAGGAAGTTGCGCCGAGTGATCTTTTTCATGCGAGATCTCCTTTTCTTTCTGCAAAAAAATCAGACATCCTGTATCGGTTTTCGGGAGAAAATGTTTTATACAATATTTTGTATTTTCGTCCCGAAAGAAACATCCGCATGTCCTCCATGCAGATGTGACTTCTGTTTGACAGCACCTTTGCTTAGTAGCGCGGAATGATCTGCTTGCGCATCACCTGCTGCTGGATGTGGTCCACACGCTCCACCGACAGGATCTTGCGCACCAGCTGCGCGGTGATGTTATCACTTTTCCGGCAGGCAAGCACGGCCACGGTATCTTTTTCCTGCTCATCCAGCCGGGGCATCGGATAATAGCTCAGCCCCTCCGGCAGCATATCGGCGCTCCAGACGCCGGCATCAATGACGCCGCTGTGCAGAAACGGCACCAGTTGACTATAGATGATGGGCACATATTGCACCGGCTTATCCGCAAAACAGAACCGGGTCAGCATCTCCTGGTCCACCGAGGAGGCATCCACGCCCACCTTGCAGTTCTGCCAGTCGCCCTTGAAGTCCGGGCGGACAAAGACCCGATGCTGTTCCACATAGCTCTGCGGGCCAAAGGCCGCGATCAGCTGGATGTCCTTGCCCTCCTGCACATAGTGTTCAAATGCAAGCTGGCTCATGACGCACAGATGAAAGCGCCCTTCTTCCACACAGTTCAGCCGGTAGCCGGAACCGCGCATGAATGCGATCGCACCCGTGACCCCTTTCTGGTTCAGTTCCTCATACAGTCCGCTGGCCAGGCCTTCATAGCGCAGGCCATACGGCATAGGCATCACGCAGGTCAGACCCGTATTGCTGCAATACTGCGCCATTGCCACATAGTCGATCTCTGTTGCAATGGTGCCGTTCTGCCCATGGGATTCCAGACGGATCACATGATTCTGTTTCAGGTTGTTCAGCGCGATCTGGATATTTCCCCGTGCCATCTCGCATTGTTCGCTCAGTTCCGTCACCGTGGGGATCCGGTCTCCCGGTTCCAGCCCTGCCAGGATCTGCGCGACCTGCAGCGTTGCCAGACCAGACTTCTGGAGCAGACTTGTGTTCATCATGGTTGCTCTTCCCTTCTCGACCTATCTTTCAATCCGCATCAGGTGGACCGTGGGAAATTCCACAGGAAAGAAGCGTATTTTGGGCGTTCCGCCCCTCCTCACAAGAGACAGATCGCTTGCAGATTTATGATAATACAAAATTTCATATATTGCAATATGGAGTCTTGCATAAACTTTTTCCGTCGAATTTGTACAACCTGATTTTTCATCCGCCGCGGCTTTCCGGTCCGTCACCAGTCTCCCCGGCAGGAACACCATGCGCCGCTTGCCCTTGAGGTCACCCCCGCGTATGCGGGGAAAAGTTTACCTTGTCCAGCTCTACTGCGGTTTCGCCAGGATCACCCCCGCGTATGCGAGGAAAAGTTGGGCATGACCCAGCTGTCAGGGTGCTCCACAGGATCACCCCCGCGTATGCGGGGAAAAGCTATACCCAAAATTGGTTAGCAGAAATCGTATAGGATCACCCCCGCGTATGCGGGGAAAAGCCAGCCCACGCCTAAAAATTGAGCCATTGCGAGGGATTACCCCCGCGTGTGCGGGGAAAAGTCGCGGAACGCCTTTTCGCAGAACGTCTGGTAGGGATCACCCCCGCGTATGCGGGGAAAAGAGCGGCTTCTGCCAGAGAAGCATACTTCATCTGGGATCACCCCCGCGTATGCGGGGAAAAGAGCAACGAATGCGTGAAGCCCGAAATTCCGCAGGGATCACCCCCGCGTATGCGGGGAAAAGTGGCGAATACATGGCTGGGGAGGACCAATATGGGGATCACCCCCGCGTGTGCGGGGAAAAGACACGAATGACGCTAATACTGGCGCTACAGTTGGGATCACCCCCGCGTATGCGGGGAAAAGTTGCCGGTCTCCTCAAGGGGCGGGCAGAGCATGGGATCACCCCCGCGTATGCGGGGAAAAGATACACGCGCTGCTTTGCGTGCCCGCGTCCTACGGATTACCCCCGCGTGTGCGGGGAAAAGGCCATCACGTTGCACATGCGTGCAAAGGTTGCGGGATTACCCCCGCGTGTGCGGGGAAAAGGCCAGGCAATCCCGGCCCACAGCTTGGGTGAGGGGATCACCCCCGCGTATGCGGGGAAAAGTTCAACTGCAACCCGGGCAGCCCGCAGCACTGGGGATCACCCCCGCGTGTGCGGGGAAAAGTCGAAGTACAGGTTGCAGATAAATTGGTGGCTGGGATCACCCCCGCGTGTGCGGGGAAAAGCGGAAAGACCGACTGGACTACTATGTGCCGCAGGGATCACCCCCGCGTGTGCGGGGAAAAGGTCATCATCATCACTGTAATGCTCTATGAGCCAGGATCACCCCCGCGTGTGCGGGGAAAAGTTCTGTGCCATTCGGCCGCAGGTCGTGCAGGCGGGATCACCCCCGCGTGTGCGGGGAAAAGTCAATCGTTCGGCCAAGCTCCTGGCCGCTGACGGGATCACCCCCGCGTGTGCGGGGAAAAGGACCCGGCACGCTGTAAAGCGGCATTGGTCTAGGGATCACCCCCGCGTGTGCGGGGAAAAGAGGAAGAGGCATGAACCGCAACAGCGAACAGCAGGATCACCCCCGCGTGTGCGGGGAAAAGCTTTTTTACGCTTTTTATCACGTTCCTTGTCCAGGATCACCCCCGCGTGTGCGGGGAAAAGGCATTGCATACATGCGTCTATCATGTCTTGTGAGGATCACCCCCGCGTGTGCGGGGAAAAGGAAAAGCTACAGCAAACATAAAAAGCACCACCGGGATCACCCCCGCGTGTGCGGGGAAAAGGCAAGAACACTAATCGCATGGGAAGAACCACAGGGATCACCCCCGCGTGTGCGGGGAAAAGAAAGTAATGCCAAAACAGGGCAGAAAGCAAGAAGGATCACCCCCGCGTGTGCGGGGAAAAGGGCCAGCTCATTCCATTCTATGTTGACGAGGTGGGATCACCCCCGCGTGTGCGGGGAAAAGCAGCTCGGCAAAAATGCAACCGACTACACGCTGGGATCACCCCCGCGTGTGCGGGGAAAAGCGGAGGTCTTTTCTTTCAAGTGCCATGTGATAGGGATCACCCCCGCGTGTGCGGGGAAAAGCTGCGACCGCAGTGGATCAGCACCAAGGACAGGGGATCACCCCCGCGTGTGCGGGGAAAAGTTGTGTAAAATGTACAAATCACCCGAGATTCAGGGATCACCCCCGCGTGTGCGGGGAAAAGTCGTCGCAGAAGCCGTTCACGATCAGGTCGATGGGATCACCCCCGCGTGTGCGGGGAAAAGCTGGAACTGATACTGTTACTGGAACTGATACTGGGATCACCCCCGCGTGTGCGGGGAAAAGTACGGCGGGATGAAAGACGACGATCTTCGCCAGGGATCACCCCCGCGTGTGCGGGGAAAAGTCACTGACAGAAAAAGGAGATATTATTATGGCAGGATCACCCCCGCGTGTGCGGGGAAAAGCAGCTTGTTGCAGTATCGCCGAACACCATCTTGGGATCACCCCCGCGTGTGCGGGGAAAAGGTTCTACGGTGGGCAGAAGGTTCTGAACCAGCGGGATCACCCCCGCGTGTGCGGGGAAAAGAAGGTCATTTATTGGGACACCGATTCTTGCAAGGGATCACCCCCGCGTGTGCGGGGAAAAGGGTTTTTTAATTTTCGTTGGTACTCCCATATAGGGATCACCCCCGCGTGTGCGGGGAAAAGTGGTAGCTGTTTCCTGCTCCGTTGACTTTTTCGGGATCACCCCCGCGTGTGCGGGGAAAAGGCGTTGTCGACATTTTCATCCCTGAAGAATTCGGGATCACCCCCGCGTGTGCGGGGAAAAGTCCTGATATCCGAAGGTTTCTTCATCAGTTGCGGGATCACCCCCGCGTGTGCGGGGAAAAGCCGGGTGACTACATCGGCTACAGGCTGGCAGCAGGATCACCCCCGCGTGTGCGGGGAAAAGTGTCTACACACACGCGCCACGCTCCATACTGCGGGATCACCCCCGCGTGTGCGGGGAAAAGAGATTAGAAATCATTTCAATGCACCTTGTACGGGGATCACCCCCGCGTGTGCGGGGAAAAGTTCAACATTAACGCCAAATGACTTTTGAGTTAAGGATCACCCCCGCGTGTGCGGGGAAAAGTCCATCTTCAAAACGAATTGCGGCGACATAGTTGGATCACCCCCGCGTGTGCGGGGAAAAGACTAAAAAGATCCCATAGCATCGGCCATTTCAGTTGCATCCTGTGCCTGTTTCATTCAGTTTTGCATAGAGCCTCTGTGTCAGGCGGCAGTCGGGCAGGGCCCTGTGCTCCACCCTGTCTGCCAGCCCAAAATGCCGTACCAGTGTGAGCAGCTTAAAGTTGGCAACGCCTATCACCTTCCGCCGCGCAAGCGGCAAAAGGTCGATTTTCCGGTTGGTCAGTATCGGCTTCTGGTTTCGCGTACAGGCCGCGCGCAGGAATTCCAGATCAAATTGCAGGTTGTACCCCACCAGAGCATCTTTGCCCACAAATTCCAGAAATGCTTCCAGCGCAGCGGCCGCGTCCATCCCGCCTTCCAGTTCCGACTGCGTGATTCCCGTCAATTGCGTGATCTCCGCAGGCAGCGGAGTTTGCAGGTGCACCAGGGCCGAAAATTCTTCCGTCGGCTGCCCGTCCCGCACCCGGACGGCGCCATACTCCACGATCGAGTCCGTTGCCGCGTGCAGGCCGGTCGTTTCCAGGTCGATCACTGTGTAATCGTTTTTTCCGGGCTTTCGGGCAGTCCGCTGTGCCATTTTTTGTGCCATCTGGTACTTTGCTGCCTTGCTGAACCCCGGTTTCAAGTCCATCGCCTCGGTCTGCGTCTGGGGCAGCGGGCGGCGCATCAGCTTGATGCCGTCAAAATCCACAGCTTCCCAGCTGGTGTTGTGGGTGCGGAACTCCATCCGCTGCTCCCCTGCCGCCGTGTAGACCAGTGTCGCCTGCCCGTTTTTCAGGTTCTGGCAGACACGGTCCCACACTGCATCCCGGACGCGGCTGCTCACATTGCCCACATAAACGCCGGTGTTGATCTCACACAGCCACTTGGACAGGTCGCCGCGCAGGCGGGGCGGGCAGTTGGTCATGGTCAGAACTACGATGGCTCCTCACCCGCTTCCCGGTCAAAGTAATTGATGCCGTTTGACACCGCACCGACCTTATTATCCCAGAGATAAACCACATCCGGCTCTTCCGTCTGTTCCTCTTCGGTCAGCAGCAGCCAGCGGATGTCGTGGACCATCCGTTCCAGAATATGATGCTCCACCATAGCATCCCGGACACGGCGGCGCACGACGGCAGGCAGATCCTCCGGGGCCTGCGCCGCCACCTCAAATGCGATCGGGATGGTCACCTCCGCCTTGTACAGGTCGGCAATGTCGTACACGAAAGAGCACTCATGCCCGACGTGCACGAATCCCAGCCCCGGCGCACACCCCAGCGCCACAATGACCGCATGGGCCAGCCCGTACAGGCAGGCATGCGCAGCAGACAGCGCCTGATTGACCGGGTCCCCGGATGCAAAATCCTCCGGGCGGTACAGCCGCCCGTTCCACGGCACGCCAGTTTCTTTGGACGCCTTGCGGTAGACGTTCCGCACACGGCTGCCCTCCCGGCCGCGCAGCTGCTGCATCGTCAGATGGGAGACGTCCTCCTCCGGAAAACGCAGCTGGTACATTTTGCGCACCACATCCAGATGCTTCCGGTGGTTGCTGACCAGCTCTGCCTGACGGATGAGCATCCGGGAATGGGTGGTCAGCGGGCGGCCGTGGGCATAATAGCGCACACCGTGCTCCCCGACCCAAACCGCGCCCACGCCGGCGTCTCCCATCAGCTCCATGGCACGGTGGGTCACACGGGTGCCGGGGCCGAGCAGCAGCACCGAAATGCCCGCCGCCGGGATCTGAACGATACCCTTTTCATCCGTCACCGTGATGGCACCGTCCTGACGGCCCAGCGTGCAGTGTTCCAGGTACAGAAAGGTCATCCGGTCCCGGACCTGCGGCAGCGCCTGCAGATCAGGGCGGATCATGCCCGGCACATCATCCATGGCTGCTTCCTCCGTGCAGGATGGTCATCAGGCCAAGGCCGTAGGCTTTGCCGCGGCCAATGCCCTGACACAGCATCTCCCGGAACGCTTCCGGGTCGGTCACCTGCAGGATGCCCTCATAGGTCACCGCCAGCAATGTGACCGGCCGCTTTCCGTTCTTCCGGAAGTGACAGGTCTGTTTCCGGGTCACCTGAAAAGCGCCCTCCGTCAGGGCAAAGCCGTGCTTCCCGGCCTGCTCCAGCAACCACTGTTCCTGCTCCGCTTCCAGATAGCAGGGCTTCAGGGCACCCCGCGCCAACGGGTCCGCCGGGTCTTTCCGGGCGCGTGTCGGGTTTGCCGTCAGACGGAACTGCCAGCAGCTGCCCGGGGTCACCCGTTCCAGCAGCGGCTCGTAGCGGCGCGTTTCCGGCGCGGCTCCCGTCCCGAACTGCGCACACAGTCCGGTCAGGTCGGGGAGCTCCTCGCTGAGCAGCAGCAGATACAGTTTTCCGTTCAGGCTGTCCAGCCGCCACAGCCTGCGGCGGCGTTCGCCGGAGAACGAGTTTTCCACCGCGCCGTGGAACTTCTGTGGAGAAGTCAGCGCGATCATGGTACTGCGGCGGGTGGGGTCAAGTTCTGCGCGGGACAAATACATTGCATCTCACCTCAATTCTGCAATTCCGCCATGGGGTCGTGCTCCGTCGGTTCCGGCATTTCCGGCCGGTCCAGCCGCCATTCCCGCACCGGGCGGAACCCGTACTGCCGGTGCACCGGGCTGAAGGACACCGGCAGATCCTGCCGGGGCACTGCCGCAGGGTCTGCCGGGTCGGCGTCGGCCACGATGCGCAGCTTCCCTGTTTCCGGTTTTCGTCCCTGCATGGGTTCCGTCCGGAGGACGTCCAGCAGGCTCCCCTGCCGGATGCCCAGACAGAGCGGCAGGGTGGGCGGGCAGGAGCGCCGCCCCAGATACAGCGGGTAGACCGGGTGCCGCAGAGCCGCTTCCAGCTCCCGCAGCAGAGCTTCGTCCCCGCTTTCCAGCCCTGCCAGAAAAACGGCGTCCTGCAGATAGTGGCGGTAGGTCACATAGGAGGTGTCCCGGCTTTTGGCGGTGTGAAAATCCACCAGCAGGCTGCCCTCCTGATCCGCCCGCACGGCAAAGCGCAGGCCGTTCAGCCGGGCAAGGCCCTCCGTGTCGTCCCGGCGCAGCCCCAGCGCCGCCGCCAACAGGCCGACCACGCCGCTCTTGGTGGGTTCCCGGTCGGTCTTGCGGGTCTCAAACTTGGAGTCCGAACCCCAGGACTGCAGGGGTGCAGCCAGCCGAAGCAATAAGGTCGCCATGGTCACACCTCATTCCCGGACAGCTTCTCCTCTACGGCCTTTTCCAGTGCCGCCAGCATGGTGTTCAGCGGCATGGGCTGTGCCAGTTCTTCCAGCCCGGTACCCACCGTAAAGCTCTGCTCCGGTGCCTCTGCAAAGGTATTGTAGAGTTCCTTTGCATACTGTTTCAGCGCCATCTTGGACGGTTCTGCATAGCCTTCTTCGCTCTTGCGCACCGGCTTTTCAAAGGCTCTGCTGAGGTTCACCGGCTGGTCCTGCCGCAGGGTGACGTAAACGGCATCCGGCAGAGTGCGGTTGGCAAAGCTGTTCTGCTTGCCGGTGGGCATGGAGCGGATGAACGCCTCACCGAACGCCCGGACCGTCTGTGCCGCCTGCTCTGCGCCCAGCGTGCGCACCAGCTCCAGAACATTGACCGTCGCATAGCGGTACAGGGTGGCAGAGTTGTATTCCACCGTGCCCAGATGCCCGGCACCAGCGTTGTCCTCCGGGGCACAGTCGTCCACGGCGGTGAAATAGTCGAACTCGTTCTGCACGGTGTGGGTGGAGATGCTGTGGGCCACCTGAGCGGCGGCATCGTAATTCAGGGAAGGCGTATCTGCCACCATTCTTCCGAACAACGCCATATCTACCGAAGGAGCCGTCCCCAGTGCATCTTTATACTGCTTCGGGTCATTGCAATCTGCAATCGCCAATTCAGCCAATGCTTTGGCCTGGGCCTCGCTCAAAAAGAACAATGTCTTAAGTTTGTCCTCTCCGCTCTTCTCGTCCACCTTAAACCCTGTGTTTTTGACTACTTTCTTTGCCAGTTTAGCTGCGTCCGCATCCGGTGCAAGCAGTTTGATCTGCTTTTCCACTACATCTGCAATCTTTTTGGTTCGGCTGCCGATATCTTCGGCATTCAGCATGTACTCATCTTTGAACATCTCTCGGATCGCGTGCTTCCACGCCTGAGAGGATACCCGGGCGCGAGTGGCACCGCCATAGACAGCCGTCTTGGGGCTGCCGGTATCGTCGCGGTTCACACAGCTGGGCGGCACCGTTTGCAGCACATGAAAATCAACATACAGACGCTTGGTATCCATTTCAATTCTCCTTTTCTTCGGTTTCAGGTGTGTCGGCATTCATCTGGTAGAGGTCCCGGCCCCACTGCAGGCGGACATTGGCTGCCTGATCTGGGAACTGGAACCGGTACAGCTCCACAGCCAGCCGGGGGTAATCCAGTTTCAGCTTCGGTTCATTTCCCCGGAACAGCTGTACCATCTCCCGGAGGTAGTGGGACACCTCGGGCATGGAATCCGCTGTGGCCAGTGCGTTGAACCGGCGCAGGACGCTGCTCTCGGTCCAGTCCTGCCCACTGGCCACGGTCTGCTCCGCCAGCCTGCGCACGGCCCGGCCCAGCGTGCAGCCGAGCTGGCTCATGCACACAGTATCGTTGCTCTGCTGGTGCAGGGCATACAGGGTCAGTGCCAGATAGACCGCCCACTCTTCATGGGAGGGGCCATTTGTGCCATAAAAGCTCGCAGGCATCCCCTGCAAAAGGCCGCCCCACAGGTCTGGAAGCTCCCCGGGCTGATGCCCAACGCCCCGGCGCAGCTCTGCCAGCCGGGCACGCCGCTGGGGTTTGGGCAGGCTCCACAGCCCGCTCAGCTGTCCGGCCACATAATCATGGATCGCATCCGTTATCATGCTGTTCCTCCTTCTTTCTTCGGGTAGAGCTTCCGCAGGTTGTACAGGAAGCTATTGTAGGCCTTGGGGGCCGTATACAGAACGGTTTTCTTTTCGTCCTTTTTACCGCCTGTTTTCACCTCGACCCTATGGCCCACAAAGGCGGCATTCCCGGCCCGCTCCACCATCTGGCGGCCCAGCTCTGCGGCCAGTTTGCGGGCTTTCTCCTGCCATTCATCGGCTTTTTCGTCCAGCTTGTCCGTTTCGGGGTCAATGCTCTGCAGCCAAAGCCGGAACGGCTGGTCGATGGTAAAGTAGAACTGGGTGCGGGCGGATTCCGCGGTCGTATCGTTCTTATCTCCCGCCGCAAGGGAGAGCTCCCACGCAAGGCGGCCGACAGATTGCGCGGCCTGCTCGCAGCTCCCGATCTCATCCCGGATGGGCACTGTCCAGCGCCGTCCCAGTTCTCCCAACAACGCGGCCTGAAAGGTCAGGCTGTCGCTGAAGGAATCGTTCACAAAGAAATCCTTATCTCCGTACTTCATGCCGCTGATGGCAAAGCGGATCAGCCGCTTGCGTTCCAGCGGACAGTCCGGGTCATTTTGAAGCATTTCCACCCAGCGTACAACGCCGGGCCTGCGGACGCTTTCCCCTTCCT
>OJOV01001568.1_pt1 | contig 17719 bp, 18 predicted proteins | sample 1598281 | NCBI WGS metagenome assembly OJOV01 (sample SAMN03922469, study PRJEB24848) | human gut metagenome | isolation source: stool sample | host: Homo sapiens | place: Germany | collected 2010-11
GGAACCGGAACGACTGCGAGGATGATAGCAGATCATGTAGGATTAAAGATAAAAGTGGTACATGGAACGGACGGATGAAACCCACAGTATTACCATGCCGGAGATTATTGAAGCATTCGTAGCATATGATATAAGTACGGAACGCAAAAGCTTGTATATTTCTTTGATTTTGAAATTATTTGGAACAATGGATTCACACAACTATTACAGGGCATCGGATGTTTATGAATTGCAGTGGGTGAGAAGCTGAGTGTTTTGTTTTTTTGGGTGAAACTGTTTTGATTGTTTTGACCATATGCAATAATTTACCCTTGACGGATCAGAATGACAAGAGTATAATACATTTTGACAATTAAAGTTGTCAAATGGACAAGCAAAATTGTCAGACGGAGGTGCTATATGATACTGCGAAATCGTTTAAAGGAACGCAGGGCTGCACTGAATGTTAATCAGCAGGAAATGGGACGCTTATGCGGTGTATCAAGGCAGACAATCAGTTTGATTGAACGTGGCGATTATTCGCCGTCCGTTACCCTTGCCTTAACGATTGCAAAAGTGTGCGGCGTCGCGGTGGAAGAAGTTTTTTATTTACAGGAGGAAGAAGATAATGGATAAAAATGAAATTAAGGGGGCAAATCGGAAAGCTCTGCCCCAATTTATGCTCATTATGGTAATATGTTTCATTATCGGCGGAACAATAGGCTTTTGCTCAGCAAAATATGGGCTGAACACGCTGGCGGGCGGAATGAAAACCGCAGGAATGTTTTTTGGGACATATATCGCTCCGTGGCTGATGTTAGCGGCAGCGGTAATTGTGCCGGTGGTCTGCGTTCCTATTTATCAAAGCGCAACAAAACTACTTGCATCTTGGGACGGCGAAAATGAGGAAATGTCCGATACGATTGACGAAAAACTATCCATCGTGCTTTGGGTAACAAGCGCAGCCTTTATCCTCTCTTACTTCCTTATTGCGGCATCTTATGCCAACGGATTTGAAACTTTTAAAACTGAAACCAGTGGCGCTCTGTTTCTTGCGGGCATTATCGGTTTCTTGACCATTATGATCGAAGCGGTCATATTCCAGCAGAAATGCGTTGATACTACCAAAAAGATGAATCCCGAAAAAACGGCTTCCGTCTATGATACGAAGTTTCAAAAGAAATGGATGGAGAGCTGTGATGAAACCGAAAAAATTATGATTGGCAAGTGTGCGTTTAAAGCTTACGCCGCCACAAACACAGTTTGTTCGATTCTGTCCATTGTGCTTGCCATCTGTGCGCTTGTTTTTGGCATAGGATTCTTACCTTCTCTTGTAGTGTGCCTGATTTGGATTGTAAATCAGTCTGTATATTGCAAGGAAGCGTTAAAGTATTCAAAGGCAGGAAATAAGATATGATGATATTAAGCAGGATATGCTTAATATTGTTTTGATTGGATTGGCAAAGAAGTTACCTCGTCAGGATGAAAAGCATGAATTACATCGTCTGTTGGGGGCATTGCTTTCAAAGAGTCTTACACAAAGCGGGAAGCTAAATATAATTGAGAAAGAGTACGATATTCCATTAGAAGAAGATTTAAGAAAGAATTTTTCGAGAATCCGAAGACAGAACGGTTACGGAAGTTTTTACAAACTTTTACTTACGAGAGTGGAGAGGATAAAGAACGGACATACTAACAAAAAAGTTGGAGGTATGTCATGAAACCAAAAAATTACACGGATAAATCAGCGATGCTTGTAGGAACGGATGCAGATCCGGTTACCGCAGGACCAAAACATTTTGCGGAGAACACACCGGAACAGGAAAAAGAAAATGCCGCAATCCGGCAGAGCAGTATGTACAACGACAAAAACCGCGCACGCATAGATAACAATCAGTTTTTTGAAACAAGAAGTAATCCTTTGAGCAGCAAGGGGAATTGAGGATTTGCTTGACAAAGGTTCTGTCCGAACATCATAATGAATGATAGAGATATCATGTAAAACAGGACGGAGCATAGTATGAATCAGATTTGCAGGGACATTTTCCGGGCGATTCATGAGGGAAAGTGGCTGAAAATCGAATATCGGAACAAAGCGGATCAGATTACAAAATACTGGATTGGAATCCGTGATCTCGATCCGGCAAAACGTACCCTCAAAGTAGATGGTCTGCACCTCGGAATGTATACACTGGGGGAATATGACAAAATTTTTGTGGATTCCATTCTGTCCACGGAAGTCCTTGAAGGAACGTACTGTCCGGAAAACAGGCAGCTGATCGAAGATATTGAGATGCATCCGGAGCGTTATAAAACTATTTTTTCCAGCTCTGCAAATTTGAAAATACTAAATTATCTGGAACTATGTAACCGCATGGATACGACACCTTACATCACCGATTATGATCTGATCCATTATATTGATGGGGATCGTGTGAAAAACGGACGGTATGCACTTAACGATCAGCAGTTTCAGGAGGTCGTGTCAAATTTCCAGTATTCCCTGTCTCACGAAAAGAAAAAGAGCCCCAATTTAAGAATTAAGAAACTGGCACTCAATGTATTGAGTATTCATACGGCGAAGGGGCTGTATGTTCTGGCATACCGGAACCTGAACCTTGATGTGAAAAACAGAGTGTTTCAGCCGGATGAAGATATCACAGTCTGCACACAGTTTGGCATTGACGGACAGACGGAAAATGCGCGTAAATTTCTGGATGCGGACGAGTACGAACTGCTGGAAGATTTTGAAAACAATCTGGAAAAAATCAAAGATGCGATTACCGGTCATGGCGGGCAAAAGCCGGTCGTAGATGATATGCCGTATGTGCTGGGGCTTGGGATGGATGTAGTGCTGAATCTGCATGACGAGTACAAAGCCATACTTGATATGTTTGAAAAGCAGCAGGTTACTTATCCAGTCAAAGCCTTCTTCGGGGAATTGTTAGAACGGCCGCGCCGCACCAAGGCGTATCCGATTGCACTGATCAATCAGAACATCAATCTGGATCAGCTGCTGGCAATCAACAACGCCATGAAATATCCGCTTGCCTACATACAGGGGCCACCGGGCACGGGAAAAACAAATACGATCATCAACACGATAGTAACGGCGTTTTTTAACAATACGACCGTTTTATTTGCGTCCTACAATAACGTTCCAATCGACAATGTATTTGAGAAACTGACGCATCTTGAGTACCATGGACAGACCATTCCGTTTCCGGTACTGCGGCTTGGAAATATAGACAAAGTTAAAGCTGCAATCAGCTACATCAACCGCCTGCGCAATCAGGTGCAGACCGTAAAAATATTTACGTCCACGCTCGATAAGCGCAAGGATGACCGGGTTGACCGTGCAAAACGTCTTTCTGCGAGACTGAAAGAGTATGAGGAAATTCTGGATTTAAAGGAGCGGAAAGAGACACTTTCGCATCTCATGGAATATCAGGAACATATCAAAAATGCCATGAATCTGCTCCCGTTTCAGATGGACCTGCAGGGATACCAGATGCAGAGGCTCGATCAGAGAATCCACCAGATTGGTGAAATTTCCGATTCGGATGCCCTGCAGTTTCTCGACCGCAACGAAGAAGAATTTTATCAGTATTTATTTTATACGTCTGCGCGTTATATCAAGTCACTCGAAGAACCCAAATATCAGGAACTGCGGGAGATTTTAGATTCTGGAGAAAATCCAGAGACACAGGCGCGGGCATTCAACAAATACATGCAGAAATCCGAAAATGTAAAGAAGCTGCAGCGTGTTTTTCCAATCATTATCACAACCTGCATATCGGCACATAAGATCGGGGAACCGGAGCCGTTGTTTGACATGACTATTATGGACGAGGCCAGCCAGTGTAACGTTGCGATCTCTCTTGTCCCGATTATCCGTGGAGAGAAACTGATGCTTGTGGGAGATCCGCAGCAGCTGAATCCGGTTATTCTGCTCGGAGAACTGATCAACCGCAAGCTGCGACGGCGGTATCATGTGGCAGAAGAATATGATTACAGAAAGAATTCGATTTACAAAACGTATCTGGCATGTGATGCGGTGAGTGATGAAGTGCTTTTGCGCAGCCATTACCGCTGCAACAGAGAAATTATTGGATTTAACAATAAAAAATATTACAATTCCAAACTGCAGATCTGTTCAAAAAGCAAAGAGCCGGAGCCGCTTGTCTATGTAGATGTAAAAAGCGATCGTGCCGAGATCAAAAATACATCTCCGGCGGAAGCAGACGAGGTCATTGCATACGCGAAGCAGAACACGGACAAAAGTATCGCGGTGATCACACCGTTTGTAAACCAGCGGGCACTGATCGAGCAGGCGATCAAAGAAAACCACCTCGAAAATTTAGTCTGTGGAACGGTGCATGCTTTTCAGGGAGATGAAAAGGATGTGGTGCTTTTTTCCACGGCACTGTCCGACCGCACCAATGTCGGTACCTATCAGTGGCTGAAAAACAATAAGGAACTGATCAATGTTGCAACCTCACGGGCGAAAGACAAACTTGTTCTGCTCGCAGACAGCAAAGAACTGGAGCGTCTGCATGCAGGACAGACAGACGATGATCTTTATGAACTTGCGCAGTACATCAAAACTAACGGGAAGTCAGAGATCACGGAAAAACATATCAGTTCCCGTGCACTTGGCATCCAGCCGTTTTCTACCGCTACCGAAAATGCATTTCTCGAAAACCTGACGCATGCGCTCGAAAATATCTGGCTTTCCCAGAGTAAGTATGTGATCCACAAAGAAGTTGCCATATCGCAGGTGTTTCAGGACAACATGACATATGATGATCTGTTTTATATGGGGCGCTTTGATTTTGTTGTGTACGAAAAACAGGGAAAAAAGGAACTGCCGGTTCTGGCAATCGAACTTGACGGGAAAGAGCATTTTGAGGATGCGGTGGTGCAGGAGCGCGACCGGAAGAAAAATGCCATCTGTCAGGCACACAATATGGAGATTATACGGGTGGAGAATTCTTATGCCAGAAGGTATAATCATATTAAGGGAATTCTGATGGATTATTTTTCGAGGGTGCATTAAAAGAAAAATGCATTTTTTGTTATGAAAATATAGCAAATCCCAAAAATCAGTGCTAAAATATACACAATTCATCCGTGCAGAAATGCGGCCTTCGGGCTTTCACATGACACTTTTTTCGATAGCGTAGGCTTAGCGGTGTTATCATGTTGAAGCGGATGAATTTTTATGTACAGAAAAGGGAAACGTGTCAGTAAGGAGAAACTGGTGAAAAAGCAAAAAGGAATGATCATCACTGCGGCCGTGTTACTTGCAGCTGCCGCAGTCGTAACCGGAAGCCGTCTGATCCGGCATCCGGAAAAATCAAACACAAAAAAGTCTGAGGTTGCGGATCAGGAGAACAGTGAAAAAGAACAGGATCACAGGACTTCAGGGACAGAACTGAGTGAGAAAAAACAAAACATGAACGAACCGGATCATACGCAGAAAGAACAAAGTGTTGAAAATGCGGACCGTACCGGGAAAAGTATCACAGAGGAAGCGTTCTATATTTCCAAAATCCCGGACGATATTTTTGAGAAGATGCAGGGAAAATCATACAAGGCAGATTGTACCGTACCGCGGGAAGATCTCCGCTATCTTCATGTGCTCCACATGGGGTTTGACGGTCAGACAAAAGAGGGAGAACTTGTGGTAAATAAAGCCATTGCAGAGGATGTCCTTGCCATTTTCAGGCAGTTGTATGAGGCAGAATATCCCATTGAAAAAGTCCGGCTGGTGGATGAATACGATGCGGATGATGAGGCATCCATGAGCGATAACAATTCCTCTGCGTTTAATTTCCGTTTCATTTCCCACACGACAAAAATCTCAAAACACGGTCTGGGCATGGCAGTTGACATCAATACACTTTATAATCCCTATGTAAAAACCGTCAACGGAAAGCTGTCGATTGAGCCTGCAAATGCAAAAGCGTATGTTGACCGGAGTGGGGATTTTCCGCACAAGATCGATCACGATGATCTGTGTTACAAGCTTTTTACCAGATATGGATTTACCTGGGGCGGCGATTGGACACATTCGAAGGATTATCAGCATTTTGAAAAAGACTGATGGAAAGTTGTGGGGACATATAGAGAAAAAGATGTAATGTATGTCCCATAAGAGCAAACGGAGAGGTCAATCAGAAAAGCGTTGGTGGAAAAATTTTTCCTTGACATATCTGTACAGGGGAATATAATAATCATCGAAAAGAAAATATTGTTCACCGAAATTCGTTGACGAGAACAGCATCGTATCTTATCGTTATTTTCAGAGAGCCTGTGGGTGGTGCGAACAGGTAGTAGCCGGATATGGATGATCCTCTCTAAGAAGCGGGCTGAAAGCAGACAACTGTGAGTAAACTTCGCCGGTTTCCTCCGTTATGGGATAGCATATGTTGGTATGTGAAGTGTCACAGAGTTTTTCTGTGGAATCAGGGTGGTAACGCGGATTTTATTCGTCCCTTTCCAGAGTAGTATCTGGGAAGGGGCTTTTTTAATGTCTGAATTCGTTTTTCTGTGAACAGACCAAGGAGGAAAAGTTTATGAAAGCACTACAAAAACTCAGCAAATGGTTATCGGACTACACATCAATTGTGGTAATTGCGATTGCGGTAGTAACATTTATCGTTCCGGGAATGATGGGATGGGTAAACCATCAGTTATTTACCGATCCGGTTTCCAATAAGTTTACAAGTCAGTCGATCATCATCGGTATTATTATGTTCAGTATGGGTCTGACACTGACAACGCAGGATTTTAAAATTCTGGCACAGAGACCATTCGATATCTGTGTTGGTGCACTGGCACAGTATCTGATTATGCCGTTTCTTGCATTCGCACTGACGAAAGTGCTGCATCTTCCGGCAGGCATTGCACTGGGACTCATTCTGGTAGGTTGTTGTCCGGGTGGTGTGTCATCCAACATCATGTCGTATCTCTGCGGTGGAGATGTGGCATTTTCCGTGGGAATGACAACCGTATCCACGATTCTTTCCCCGATCATGACACCACTTATGGTTTCTCTTCTGGCAAGCGGAACCAATATTTCCATCAAGGCACTGCCAATGCTTGTTTCCATTGTGGAAACGGTTATTCTTCCGGTAGCACTGGGCTTCCTTTTAAACTATCTGCTGGGGAAAAAGAAAATGTTCAGTGAGTTACAGAAAATTATGCCGGGTGTGGCAGTACTGGGGCTGGCGTGTGTTGTCGGTGGTGTGGTATCTTCCCAGGGCGCGAAGTTCTTCCAGTCCGGAGCTGTAATCTTTGTAGCTGTTTTTCTTCACAATGGACTTGGTTATCTGCTTGGTTATGGAGCAGGAAAACTTGTTGGCATGAATACCGCCAAAAAGAGAACCATTGCCATCGAAGTTGGCATGCAGAATGCGGGACTGGCAACAAACCTTGCCACAACGACCGCACAGTTTTCCGCAACACCGGAGTCTGCGATCATCTGCGCAGTTTCCTGCACCTGGCATTCTATTTCCGGAACATTGCTTGCCGGCATGTTTGCAGCTTATGATAAACACAAACAGAAAAATGCATAAGTTTTTCTATTGACATAGACATGGGAATGATGTAACATAACGGTGTTATCTAACATAACAACGTTATGTTACATTTTTATTTACAGGGAGCGTACCATGGCAGGAAAGAAAATACATGACAGCGAGACGAAGATACACCTGATCCAATGTGCCAAAAAAGAATTTATGGAGAAAGGGTTTGCGGGGGCATCCCTCCGAGGAATCTGCCAGAAGGCGGGTGTGACCACAGGGGCACTGTATTTTTTCTTTCAGGACAAGGACGATCTGTTCTGTGAGGTGGTAGGAAATTTTATGGATCGGCTCAATGAAATTCTGCGGGAGCATTTTTCTTTTGAAGTCAGGGAGATGGAGAGCGGCAAAGCAAAAGAGCATGATGACAGCAGCGATTTTGAAGCAGTCGCACAGGTTGTCCATGAACTGTACACCTACCGGGATGAAGTGCTTTTAGTGCTGACAAAAGCGCAGGGATCAAGCATGGAACATATGCCGGACCGGCTGGTCGATCAGATGGATGAGCACAATGCATTTATCTGTGAAGCGATGTGCAAAGCTTACCATGTGCCGATGGTGGAACAAAGCGTTGTACACTGGATGTCCCATTCACAGATCGATATGTTTATATTTATGGTAACGCACATGGATGACGAGGAAGAAGCACTGCGGTTTGCGGAAAAAGGCGTAAAATATCTGCTGGCAGGCTGGTACGGACTCGTCAGACCGTAGGCTGTCCGCATGTTTTGACGGAAGGTCGGGAAAAGAAGCACAGATCGTCCGCGTTTGGACAAAAGGTTTAGAAAAGAAGCACAGGTCTTTCGCTTTTTGCGGGAGACCTAAAAAAAGAACCAGAGGTTAGATAAAACTAATATTAGTATGAAAAATAAAACCAAAAAGAAAGGGAGTTTCTATGTCAGAAGAAGAAAAGAAGTTTTTGGAAATTGTAGATTTAAAGAAAGGATTCGGAAGCGGACAGACGCGTCAGGAAGTCCTGCGCGGCATGAATTTTTCCGTTGCAAAAGGGGAGTTCTGTGTGTTGTTAGGACCATCCGGTTCCGGAAAATCCACACTGCTCAATATCATCGGAGGCATTGATAACGCCGATTCCGGTTACATCAATATCAACGGCGATAAGTTAGAGGATATGAGTGAGAAAAAGCTGACACAGTACCGCAGAAAGCATCTCGGCTATGTATTCCAGATGTACAATCTGATTGGAAATCTAAACGTGAAGGAAAACATCGAAGTGGGAGCGTATCTGTCAGACAATGCGCTTGATATTGATGATCTGTTACATACGCTCGGACTTTACGAGCACCGCTACAAACTGCCGAACCAGTTGTCCGGCGGCCAGCAGCAGCGTGTTTCCATCGGCCGTGCGATTGTAAAAAATCCGGATATCCTGCTCTGCGATGAGCCAACGGGAGCACTTGACTACAATACGTCCAAGGAAATCTTAAAACTGATCGAGGAGGTCAATCAAAAATACGGCAACACGATCATTATGGTAACGCATAACGAGGCCATCAAAAATATGGCAGACCATGTGATCAAGCTCCGTGACGGTGCGGTGCGCCACAACGACATCAATACAAACAAGGTATCCGCGGAAGATCTGGAATGGTAAGGGGGCTGCTATGAAAAAAATCAAAAATCCCCTGATCAGGAGAATACCGAAAGAACTGATCGGGGACTGGAAAAAATATCTGGTTGTATTCCTGTTTCTTGTGCTCACGATCGGCTTTGTGTCCGGTATGTATGTGGCAAACGAGAGTATGATTACTTCGGCAAACGAAGGCGTGATAAAATACAAACAGGAAGACGGTCATTTTGAGTTAAAAAAACAGGCAGATGCCACCTTGCTTTCGGCAATTGAGACCGGTGAAAAAGCGGATTTTAAGGCAACAAAGACAACATTGTATGAAAACTTTTTCCGAAATGAGGAAGAAGATTATAATAACGATGGGAAAAAGGATGGAACGATCCGTGTATTTGCAAAGACAAAGGATATCAACCTGGCATGTATGCTGCAGGGAAGTTTTCCACAGAAGGCGGATGAAATTGCCATTGACCGTATGCACGCCGACAACGTCGGAATAAAGGTGGGAGATACCGTCACAGTTTCCGGAGAGACTTATAAAGTTGTGGGACTGCTTGCGTATGTCAATTACTCCACCTTACATGAAAAGACCACAGATCTGATGTTTGATGCACTGAAATTTGATGTGGCAATGGTGACACAGGACGGTTTCGACCGGCTGCACAAGAGTATTCACTATACTTATGCATGGAAATATGAAACGGAGCCTGCGGATGAGGCCGGGGAAAAAACACGCTCTGATAATTTTATGCGTGCATTGCTCACACAGGTGGTTGTTGCGGACAATGAGCTCGAAGATTACACACCGAAATATGGAAATCCGGCGATCAATTTTGCAACCGATGATATGGGATCGGACAAAGCCATGGGCGGTGTGCTGCTGGATATCCTTGTGGTAATCATCGCATTTATCTTTGCCGTGACGATCAGCAATACGATTGCAAAAGAGTCCTCCGCGATCGGAACACTGCGCGCGTCCGGTTACACGAAAAGAGAGCTGGTGCAGCACTATCTGTCCATGCCGGTTATTGTAACACTGCTGGCTGCGATTGTCGGAAATATACTCGGCTATACGGTGTTTAAAAATATTGTTGTGTCGATGTATTACAACAGTTACAGTCTGCCAACGTATTACACGATCTGGAATCCGGATGCGTTCTTTAAGACCACGGTGGTTCCGGTGATCCTGATGCTGGTTGTCAACCTGATCGTGATCGTGCGCATGATGCAGCATACACCACTGCAGTTTCTGCGTCATGATTTAAAAAAGGCAAAGAACAAAAAAGCCATGCGTCTGCCGAGATGGAGCTTTTTAAGCCGTTTCCGTCTGCGTATCATGTTCCAGAATGTTGCAAACTATCTGATCTTGTTTGTCGGTATTTTCTTTATCATGATCATGCTTGCGATGGCGGTCGGTATGCCGGATACGCTCGATTATTACAAGAGCAATACGGATGGCATGATGTTTGCAAAATATCAGTATGTGCTCAAATCCTATGAGGATGACGATAATAAACTGATTACGACAGAAAATAAAGATGCGGAGAAGTTTGACATGACCTCACTCGTTAAAAAGAGTGATGCGCTCGATGAGGAGATTTCCGTATATGGAATCGCGGACAACAGCAACTATGTAAAGATCAAAAAGTTAAGTTCGCTTAAGAAAAATGAAGTTTATATTTCCACTTCGTTTGCTGACAAGTATGGACTTACCGTTGGCGATACGGTATCGCTGGATGAAAAGTATGAGAACAAATCTTATAAGTTTAAAGTAGCAGGACTGTATCATAAATCCCAGAGCCTTGCGGTCTTTATGTCCATTGACAATTACGGAAAAGTATTTGAACTGAAGGAAAATGAATTCAGCGGATTCTTATCCGACAGTAAAATTACCGATATTGATGAGGATAACATTGCAACAACCATTACAATCCATGATATTACAAAAATGGCAGATCAGCTGGATCATTCCATGGGTTCTTACATGACATATTTCCAGGTACTGTGTATCCTTTTGGCAGCTGTTATGATTTATCTTCTGACAAAGCTGATCATTGAAAAGAATGAGAATGCAATTTCCATGACCAAAATCCTTGGGTACGAAAACAAAGAGATCGCGAGTCTGTATCTGCTTTCGACGAGTATTGTGGTTGTAATCGCGGATCTCATCAGTGTGATTCTTGGAACACTTGTTATGGCCGAGGCATGGCGGATGATGCTCTTTTCCTACAGCGGCTGGTTCGCTTTTCGCGTAACACCGATTGGTTATGCAAAAATGTTTGGGTTTGTGCTGATCGGATATCTGATTGTTATGGTATTTGATTTCCAGAGAATCAAGAAGATTCCGATGGATCAGGCACTTAAAAATATGGAATAAAATTTTATAAATGTGTGGCTGAAAGTGATGCGCACAAAACGACCCCTCAGTAGCGGCGGCTACCGGGGGGTTCTCTTTTTATATGGCATCCATTCATGTTTTTACAGTTGCTCACCGAGAGTGGTATTTTGCAATATTGCAAGAATAATGATTGTATACACCCCGCCGATCAGGGCAGTAATCAGCTGCGTGACAGAAAACTGCAGCTGCAGAACATGTAACATTGGCTGCATTTTCACAGGCAACATATTTGGTAAGATAATAAGCGAAATAAGAATTCCCATAAACAGAGCCTTTAATACAGCACCGATCACAACAGATACCGGAAGTCCTGCTTTTTCCCCGAATTTTTTGCGGAGCAGGGCAACAGCAAGGACGAGAATTGCATTTCCGATTATAATGCATGGAAACATTGCCGGAATGGCTGCCATAATCGGGCTTCCGGTGATGAAAAAGGATGTGATCGGGGTGATGACACTTAAGATAATGCCGCATGCCAGCCCGGCATAGACAGTGGTCAGAATCAGGGCAGCGTTGATGATCGGACCTGTAAAGTATACACTCACATTTTTGAAAAACTGGCTGACAATGCAGATTGCGAGTAAAATTGCTGTAACAGTGATTTGTCTTGTTTTTAATTTCATAAATTTATCCTCCTAAAATTCGTATCATGGTAATGATACTCTTAAAGGCGCTGAAATGCAACGACACGGGGATTTTATCTTGTGTTACCATAAAAAATGAGGTAGAGTAAAGACAGTGAAAAGATATTTTGCTCCTACAGGGGGATAAAAACTGTCGAATGTTTAGAGAGAGGAGTGTATATGAAAAAGGGGATAGTATTTCTAATTGTATTTTTGATGGTCATCAGTTTCCCGATATGCGGATATGCGAAGGGGAAGGAGAAAATTTATCTGGACTCTTCCTGGAAATATGCGGATCATGCCAGAATTACATCGGGCTATGCCGTTATGTACAAGGCGAAAAAGAACCGGAAGGACATTGTGATTGCAGTCAATGCGGGACATGGGACGAAAGGCGGTTCATCGGTAAAAACGCTGTGTCATCCGGATGGCTCTGCAAAGGTGACCGGAGGAACGACAGCGGCAGGCTCTGTGAAAGCAGTGGCGGTTTCAGATGGAATGGCATTTCGGGACGGAACGGCAGAACGTGATGTGACGCTTCGTATGGCACGGATTCTGAAAAAGAAACTGCTGGCAGAGGGGTATGATGTGCTCATGGTCCGGGATGGAAAGGATGTACAATTGGATAACGTGGCGCGTACCGTCATATGTAACAATGTAGCGGATTGTCATATTGCGCTGCATTGGGACAGCGATGGACTTTCTTACGACAAAGGATGCTTTTATGCTTCTGTTCCCGAAAAACTCAAAAAAATGCGTCCGGTTGCATCTTACTGGGAAGAACATGACGCATTGGGAAAATCACTGATCAAAGGGCTGCGTTCCAAAAAGATTAAAATAAACGGAACCGGTGCTACGGAGATTGATCTGACGCAGACTTCGTACAGTACAATTCCTTCCGTTGATATTGAACTGGGCAACCAGTGCTCGGATCACAGTGACAAAAAAATGGAAAAATTAGCAGACGGATTACTGCGGGGAATCAATAGCTATGCGAAAAAATACATTCATGTAGCGCCTTTAAGCAGTCTGTGAGATTTATATGAAATAAAAAATGGAGGTAGCATATGGAAACATGGTATTATGAAGTGGTCAGCATTGATGGAGATTATGCAAATTTGAAGCGGACAGATATCGAAAGTGATGATTTAAAACTTGTGGCACGGGCACTGCTTCCACCGGAAATTATGGAGGGAAGCAGACTCAAATATGAGCTGATGCAGTATGAAATCATAGCGTAGCTATTTGGAAAAGAGGTTTACACAATGGACGTAAGAAAAATGAGAAATGAGAAGCTGGGAGCGCGTGTTGTGGAGGCACTTAATTCCCGCAACATGGAAGCATATTATGTAGAGACAAAAGAAGAGGCCGTAAAGAAAGCACTCGAATTGATCCCGAAGGGCAGCAGTATCAACATGGGCGGTGCAACTTCTGTAAAGGAGTGTGGTCTCTACGATGCCGTTTCCAACGGTGATTATGAATTTTATGACCGGGATAAAGTAAAAACCCCGGAGGAAAAAGAGGAGATTGCGAGGAAAGCATTCAGCTCGGATTATTTTTTGGGCAGTGTCAATGCCATGAGCGAGGATGGCGTGTTTATCAATATTGACGGAAATGCCAATCGTGTGGCTGCGTATGCCTATGGACCAAAGCATGTTCTGCTGATTGTGGGTATGAACAAAGTCGTAAAATCCGAGGAAGACGCCCTGCACCGTGCGCGGAATGAGGCGGCGCCGATTAATGCACAGCGATTTGGCATTGACACACCATGTTCCAAAAACGGAAGCTGTTTTGACTGTAAAAGTCCACAGTGCATCTGCTGTCAGATTCTGACAACCCGATTCAGCAGGGTCAAAGGACGGTTTCAGATTATTCTGGTGGATGAAAATCTGGGCTTTTAAGAAGAAAGACGGGTTTTCTTGTGATGATTACGGGTATATAGCATTGGCAGTGGTGGCACTGATTCAGCTGATCCGGCAGGTTTGTAAGAAAAATGAATAATAAAGGATAAAAAGTTCTGGGAAACAGATGTTTTCCAGAGCTTTTTTATTTCTGGAAATATTACCTCGCAAAATTTTCAAAGGTCTTTATGCAACCAAGAAATGGCATTTCTGGAAATCAGTATTGCGGTCACGTATGCGTGATAGTTTATGCTGAAAAGTACGGGGAAAGGTAAAGGCCGTAATGAAAAAAGTAAACGAAGTGAGCCGGCTGGCAGGAGTGAGCAAGAGAACTTTGCAGTTTTATGATGATGAAGGACTATTGCCTGCCCAGCGGTCGAAAGACAATTATCGACTGTACGATGACGCTGCACTGGAACGTCTTTGGGAGATTCTGGTGTATCGGGCAATGGGGCTTGATCTGAAGGAAATCAAAGATCTTCTGACGCTTTCGGAGAAACAAAAAAATCAGTATCTGGAAAAGAAAATCCGAGGGCTCAGGCAACAGATCAGACAGCTGAACGGACAGATGGAATTTATTTCATATGTGCAGCAAAATGGGATGTTACCGGTTCCGACAGAAAAAAACACTGTGGAAAAGACCTATATGGATCATATAGCAGTGTTGAGAAAAATGAAGCAGGATCAAAAAAGGGAGGACAAAGAGAAATGAAAAAAAGATTAATGATGGTAATGTGTTGTGGAATAATGATTTTGGGAAATCTTAGTGGTTGTAATGCTATGAAGACGAAAGAAATAGAGTATCATTGGCCGACAAGTACGCTGGTAAAATCGTTGCCTGTTCCGGAATCGAAATACGGAGAAATTGTATTGGATGCAGAAGATTCTTTTGAAATTGACGTTTTTAATACGTCGAAATCACAGTTTGCAGATTATATAAATGCATGTAAGGAAAACGGATTTAATGTGGATTATTATGGGACGGAAGATTCATATGATGCAGAGAATAAAGATGGATATACGCTCTCGCTGAGTTATGATAAAAGGAAAAAGACAATGAATATAGATATCTATGACCTGGACGATGATACGGAGGATACGCAGGAGCCGGAAGAAACAGAGGAGCCGGAAGAAACAGATGACTCGGAAAACGCAAAAGATACATCCAAAGATTCCTCAAAGACTGATAAGAAGGAGAAAAAGAAAACCAGTTCTAAAAAGAAAGATGGGGCAGTTGATGCGGATTTTAAGAAGATGATGGATAGTTATGAAGATTTCTTTGATGAATATATCGAGTTTATGAAAAAGTATGAAAATTCTGATGATGTGGCGGGAATGTTAAATGATTATGCGGATTATATGACGAAATATGCCGATTACATGCAGAAGTTAAATGACGTAGATACGGATAATCTGTCGACTGCGGATGCCGCCTACTATACAAAAGTGCAGGCACGTATTGTGAAAAAGCTTGCAGAAATCCAATAGGATCTGCTTTATGATGGTGGGATGAAGAAAAGGATCGAAAGGTTCTTTTCTTTGTCATAAACAATAATTTATGAGGAAAAGAAAAATGAAAAGAAAGAAAATGCTTCTGGTTATTTATTATGGAAAAGAGATAAAAATTTTTGGATCAGTTATGATGGGATAGTTACACTTGGCATTGATAGTTCAAAGTTAGATGTAAAAGTAGATGGTGAAAATGTAAAAATACATATTCCAGAAGCAAAGGTATTAAGTTCAAAACCAAATCCCGACAGCATTACCAAGGATTCCTATTATTATGCAAAAAATTCAGCAATAGCGGATGCAGATGATCAGACGAAAGCCTATAAAAAGGCAGAGAAAGAAATGGAGAAGACAGCAGCAAATGATACTGTTTTATTAGCACAGGCACAACAAAGGGTGCAGTCTATGTTAGAGGATTATGTAAAAAATATGGGTACGATGTTAGGAAAAGAGTATACGATCACATGGGATATCAAAGAAAATCATGTGAAGTCGGATACGGCAGAATCGACAGAATAGTAAGCTTTTTACGATGGCTTGGAACAATGTATTCTAAGCCATCAATTTTTATGCAGGTATGCGTTACGGTTGGTAAAAAATTAACATTTGCCTAATTAAACAACAGAAAAATTGATAGAAACGATCAAGATAGACTCTTGAAAAAAGTAAATTTCCTCATAAAAATGTAAAAAATAAATATAATTCGCTCATGAAAATGTAATTTTGAAGAAAAAATCGCTCATAAAAATGTAATTGAGATCAACTTTATTACAGAGCCATCTTATAAAGTTATTGTTGAGGAAGGGTTTTCAGCAGAACATATTATCAAGCTGATCAGCAGGATTGATCCGACGAAACATTTTGAAGAAAACGAATTGGTAGATTATGAAAAGGATATTGTAAAGTATGCACAAGGGCTGGATAAGGCAAAAATTCTGAGTGTATACCGGTCAATTCCAGCGCAGCTTGCCAAAGAAAATAAAAAATTTCAATATTCGAAAGTTTCTAAGGGCGGAAGATCTAAGGATTATATGGGATGTGTAGAGTGGTTGAAAGATGCCGGGCTTATTAATGTATGTGAATGTTTGCAATTTCCGGAATTGCCATTAAAAGGAAATGTGGATGAAAGCAAATATAAAGTATATATTTCGGATACCGGATTATTGGTGGCAAGTCTGGACGATGAATCACAAATTGACTTGCGTGCAAATAAAAATCTTGGCATTTATAAAGGTGCGCTTTATGAAAATTTTGCAGCAGAGGCATTGGTAAAGCAGGGATATGGGCTTTATTATTATTCGAAGGATAATTCGACACCAGATGAAGCTGGTTACCGAAGAGATTACAAAAATAGGAAAGAAATTTATTGCGCGAGTGCGGATAAGGATAAATCTGCAAAGAAGCGCCAGAACAGGCTTCATCTGCCGGATCTGGCGTTTCTTTTTCAGAGGTGTTTTACAACTGATAATTTGAATTATTTTTTCTTCACAACACAGCGTTTTTTATAGAATGAAATCCCATAACAAATGACTTCATCATAATCATCTTCAAAGGATTTGGCATACATGAGATCATCCATCTGCTGCACAGCTTTTTCACATGCGGTGTCTAAATCGTTGAGAGATTTGGCGTACTTGGCTTCAAAGACAGCAACGCGGCCATTGAGGGAGTCGTACACAACCACATCACTGCGTCCTTCCCCATGTTCTTTATTGGAGTCTACCATATAACCGGCTCCGGCAAATATGCCAGCTAAAAAAGCATGATAGTAATCTTCTTTGTAATCATGGTAACTGATTGTTTTTCGCAGAAGTTTTGTCATTTCAATAGAAATTGTCTTTGCATCCTGATTCCATACGGCATGAAACAGAGTTTCGCGGTTCCAGGTCAGGGCGCTCTCCTGAAACCATTTTAAAATGGTTGTCTCAAAAATTTCCCGGATTTCTGCATTCGGAATCATCAGTGCGGATATACCATCCGGCAAATGTTCAGGGAGATCTGCATCGCGGGCTTTCGTCAGATAACCCGTGAGATAAAGAATACTCCAGAGATTGTCTTCGGAAGAATGCAGATAGTCGTAAGTAAGATTTTCATCAATCTGTTGTGTAATATATCCGCCTGAAAGCAGGGTT
>OJOV01001570.1_pt1 | contig 17705 bp, 8 predicted proteins | sample 1598281 | NCBI WGS metagenome assembly OJOV01 (sample SAMN03922469, study PRJEB24848) | human gut metagenome | isolation source: stool sample | host: Homo sapiens | place: Germany | collected 2010-11
GCGGTACAGGCCACCGTCGAGGGCACTTCGGCGCTGCTGGCGGCCGGGGGCATCATCGGGCGCAACGACGTGGGCGCCGTGTCCGGATGCAGGAATTTCGGCGCGGTGGCATGTGCGCTGCATGCGGGGGCGCTCGTGGGCTGGAACAAGAAAAGCGTGGAGGACAGCGCCGCAGGCGGTTCGGTGAACGGCACGGCACTCACCGGGACGAACTATGCGGAACTGGCGGTCGGCTTCCAGGACGGGGGCTCGTCGTCGGGCATCACCTTCGGGGAGAAATAGCCCGGCAAATCATTAATTACTTAACTGAAAGAAACCTATTATGAAAAGAGTCCTTACGACACTTTTGAAAAGTGTATGTATAATTGCTCTGGTGCTGTGCGGGATGGACGCGCAGGCGCAGGGCAACCTCGTAACGGGTGCGGTCAGGGATGCGAAGGGCGAACCGGTGATCGGCGCCACCGTCATCGTGAAGGGAACCGCAATCGGCGCGACATCCGGGGCCGACGGCCGCTATTCGATCCAGGCGGGCCCCGATGCGACGCTCGAATTCAGCTTCATAGGCTACAAGAAACAGGAGGTGCCCGTAGGCACCCGCTCGGCGATCGACGTTGTGCTCGAAGAGGATGCGCTGATGGTGGACGACGTGGTGGTGATCGGTTACGGCACGCAGTCGCGCCGCACGATCACGGCCGCAGTTTCGAAGGTGGACGGCGAGAAACTCGCCGGCGCCCCGGTCAACTCCATCGGCGATGCCCTGAAGGGACGTGTCGGCGGCGTGCGCGTATCGTCGGCCGACAACCAGCCGGGTTCCGACCCCGTGTTCCTGATTCGCGGCGGTTCGTCGATCAACCAGTCGAACGCCCCGATCATTATCATCGATGGCGTGAACCGTGAAATGACCGGCCTGAACCCCAATGACATCGAGTCGATCGAGGTGCTGAAGGACGCCGCTTCGGCGGGTATCTACGGTGCCCGCGCCTCGAACGGCGTAATCCTCATCACGACCAAGAAGGGCAGCATGGCACGGGGCCCGCAGGTGACATTCGAGGCGCAGGCCGCATGGACTTCGCCCGCCGTGAGGTTCGATCTGATGGACGGCGGCGACTACCTGCGCACGATGCGCACGATGCTGAACGAATACCCTTCGACCTACGCCTACGGCTCGGGCATCCTGACGGGCGCCAACTCCGCCGGTATCGGCAACGGCGACAATTCGGTGTGGACGCCCAAATTCGTGGATACGCCGGCCGATGTCCCCGCAGGCTGGAAGGTGATGGTCGACCCCATCGACCACTCGAAACTGATCGCCTACCAGGACAACGACCAGCAGAAGCAATGGTTCGACGACTCGTACTGGATGAACTACTACGTCGGCGTGAACGGCGGCAACGACAAGGTGCAGTATGCCGCGTCGGCCGGCTACACGAAGGACGGCGGCATCGGCATCAACACCGATTTCTCGCGTTTCACCTTCCACGGCAACACCTCGTTCAAGATACTCAGGAACCTGAAGGCGACGACCGTGTTCGACTACTCGGAAACGAAGGGCAACACGCTCCCCTCGTCGGGTATCGCCACCTACTGGACGACCGTGGGCCGCGGCATGTTCATGCCTGCCACGCACCGCGACTACCTGGACGACGGCACGCCCGCCCAGGGAACCAACAACACGACCATCTCGGCCGCATGGTTCGACCGTTACTATACGAGCAACTACACGGCACGCCGCATGACGGCCAATTTCAACCTCGAATGGGAAATCGTCGACGGGCTGCGCGCCGTGATGCAGGTTGCCAACCACAACTATTACAGGATCGACAACCAGCGCCTGGCGGGCAACGCTATCTCCAACCAGCGCCGCACCTACGAGAAGTGGGGGCAGACCAACCGCTTCAGCACGCAGGGCTACCTGAACTACCGCAAGACCTTCGCGCAGGATCATGCGATCGAGGGCACGGTCGGGTTCGACTACATGAAAAACACGGTCAACGGCCTTTCGCTGACGGTCACGGGCGCCGATTCGGACAAGGTGCCGACGCTGGCCGCAGGGACGGACGCCACGGGCTGGGCGGACACCAACACCAACGAGGCGCTCTCCTCCTATTTCGGGCGCCTGAACTACGACTACAGGAAGAAGTACCTCTTCATGTTCACGTTCCGCGCCGACGGCTCGTCGAAATTCGCCGAAGGAAACCGCTGGGGATATTTCCCTGCGGCGTCGGCCGGCTGGGTGGTCTCGGAGGAGAAATTCTGGAACGTGCGCAATTTCAACAGCTTCAAGATACGCGCCTCGTACGGCCTGACGGGTAACAACTACATCGGCCTTTACGATGCCTACGGAGGGTTCGGCGCAACGTCGATCTACAACGGTGCGAGCGCCATCCTGCCCACGGCGCTGCCCAACATGAGGCTCAAATGGGAGACCACCCATCAGCTGGACATCGGCGTCGACATGGGATTCTTCAACGACCGCATCCGCCTGATGGCCGACTATTACAACAAGAAGACCACCGACCTGCTTTTCAGCGTCACGCTGCCCGATACGTCGGGTTACGGCTCGGCCCGGCAGAACGTCGGTTCGGTACGCTTCTACGGCGCTGAGGTGGAACTCTCGACGGTGAACATCCAGAGCAAGAACTTCACCTGGACGACCGACTTCACCTACTCGTTCAACATGAACAAGGTGTTGTCGCTCCCCGACGAGTACAGGTACAAGGACGTCGACGGCAAGGATGCATGGCGTATCGGCGGGTACACGATGTCGGAGACGGGATTCCGTTTCGGCGGCACGGCTGTCGGCGAACGCATGGGGCGCATCTACGGCTACAAGACCGCCTACATCATCGAAACCGAGGCGCAGGCCGACGCGGCGCTGTACGACGTCAATTCACACGGCATCCGCCGTTCGGACGGCCGTTCGATCGCCGGCCGCAAGGACATCGGCGACTACGAATGGCTCAACCGCGCCGGGTCGGCGCGTACGGCGGACGGCAGCGAGCAGATCAACGACGAGGACATGTTCCTGCTGGGGTACGTGACGCCCCACTCCACCGGCGGTATGAACAATACCTTCAAGTACAGGAACCTCTCGCTGTCGGTCTACGTCGACTATGCGCTGGGGCACTCGGTCTACAACTACATGTATACGCGCGGCCTGCAAACCTCGATGGGCAACTGCAACTGGAACCTCATCTACGATGCGAACGACTGCTGGCAGAAGCCGGGCGACAACACCAAGCTGGCGCGCCTGTCGGCCAACGACGCCGACGGCGGCAACAAGAACTATTCGCGCATCTCGGACATCAACGTGCAGAAGGGCGATTACCTCTGTCTGCGCGACGTGACGCTGTCGTACAGCTTCCCCAAGCGGTGGATCGGCAAGCTCGGGCTGGGCAACCTGACGGTCTCGGTATCGGGCAACACGCTGGTATACTGGACGAAGGTCAAGGGCGTGTCGCCCGAGTCGGCGGTGGCCTCCTCGGGATCGAGCACGGGCATGTACAGCGCGGTGAACACCAGCTCGGCCGATTATAACATTTACCCGCCCACGCGCAAGGTGATGTTCAGCCTGAAGGCCACGTTCTGAACGGGATGATTCTCAACAACTAAATCGAATATACGAATATGAAATTCCATAAGCTATATATTGCAGCGATAGGCGCCGCCTCGATGGCGATGGCGGGGTGCGAGCTCGATATCGTCAACTCCGACCAGCTCAACACGACGAACATGTGGGTGGACGAAAGCGACGTCACGGGCGCGACGACGGGTATCTATTTCGAATTGCGCAACGCCTTCCGGCAGAATTACACGAACCAGTTCTTCTGGGGCGAACTGCGCGTCGGGCCCGCCATGTGGGACCGCGGTACGAACCGTTCGCTGATGGACTCGGACATGCTGGAGGTATTGCACAGCCTGCTCAACGGGGGCACGTCGTCGGTAAGCTGGACGAACCTCTACACCTGTATCAACCAGTGCAACTCGGTGATAAAGTACGCGCCGTCGGTCGAAATGTCTGACGAGACGCGCAGCTACTGCCTCGGGAACGCCTATTTCGTCCGGGCATACGTCTACTACTGGATCGCCCGCGTATGGGGCGACGCGCCCGTCATCCTGACGCCCACCGAGAGCACCGGGCGGGAGATTTACCCTTCGCGTTCGCCCCGGGCCGAGGTATACGCCCAGGTGGCGCAGGACATCGAAAGCGCGCTCACGCACATCACATCCAACGCCAAGGGCTGCTATTATGCCACGGTGGACAACATCAACATGCTGAAGGCCGACTTCGCGCTGTGGATGTACGCCGCACAGAAAGGCGGCGATTCCTACCTGACGATGGCCGGGGAGGCGCTCGACGCCGTTACGCGCACGCCGCTGCTCGGCAAGTTCGCCGACGTGTTCGACGTGAAGAACAAGGCCAACAAGGAGATCGCCTTCGCGCTGCATGTCGATGCGACGAACGAGGTGCATTCGGCCAGCTACATCCAGCGTTTCATCTGGGGCTCGACGCAGGTCAAGGCCTCGTACCGCAACGTCGAGGGCGGCGTGCCGGTATCGAGCAACCAGTGGTTCTGCTATGCGGACGAATTCATCGGAGAGCTGAAGCGGAACAAGGAGCAGAACAACGACCAGCGCAGCGACGTGACCTATATGGAGCGCACGGGCGTGAGCGACATGTACGAAAAGGTCGGATGGCCCAACAAGTTCACGGGCGACTGGTCTTCGGGAACGCTGCTCTACGACGACGACCTGATCCTCTACCGGTATGCGCAGTACTATATGTTCCGTGCCGAGCTGTACTATTACAGGAAACAGTACAAGGAGGCGCTCGGGGAGCTGAACGTGGTCGCCCAGCGCGCCTACGGGAAGGCGGACTTCTACACCTCGGCCACGCAGCAGGACGTGCTCGAAGCGCTGGCTGCGGAGAACCGCTGGGAATTCGCCGAGGAGGGCAACCTGTGGTTCACCTACATCCGCCTGGGTTACATCGACACCTACTGCCCGCTCAAATACTGGCCCAATACGGGTGTCGAGGGCGGCGTGGGCGGTTCGACGAACCCCAACATCTACCTCTTCCCGATCTCGACCTCGGCGATCAACAAGAACAGCAACCTCAGGCAGACCGAAGGCTGGTCTTAATCCATTTACCCAACAGAAAACTATTCAGCTATGAGAAAATTCATATCCGGCCTGCTCGCCATCGCCGCCGCGGCATTCACAGGCTGTTACGAGTCGGGCACCGATGCGGACAACACGAGCCGGGAGGCGCGCATCTCGATTTCGCCCGCCGCGATCGGGTTCGATGCCGACGGGCGGACGACGGACGGACTGGCGTTCGGCACATACATCGTGACGGTGAACCCCTACGGCAAAATGTATAGCGACTGGTATGCCGAACTGGTCGGCACCGACTGGGCCACGCTCGACTACCATACGGCCTCGCCCGACGGCGCGGTCGAAAAGGCGCTGCGGATCACCTGCTCCGCGAACACGGACTACAAGCGCACGGGAACGCTGCGCTTAACGCTCTCCAAGACGGGCGAAAGCGTCGATTTCCCGATCACGCAGGTCGGGCTCAAACCCGATGCCACGCTCACCCTCTCGACGGAATCGGACATCGAAATGATGGCCCTGGAGCCTGCCGAGGTGACTGTGGCCTTCGAGACCAACATGCCCGCCTCGACCGTCACGGCCGAGCTGGAAGAGGGCGTGGAGTGGCTCACCTGCACGCTCGACAGGGAGGCCGGGACGATCGTCCTCGCGGCTTCGGACAACACCTCGCCCACCGACATGCGGGAGGCGACGGTGACTGTGAGCGCCGGGACGGAGGATACGAGCCTCGCCACAAGGCAGATCAAGGTGCGGCAGCTGGCCAACGAAACCTACCTGTTTATTTACGGGTCGGGCATACCCCACTTTGCGGCCTTCGGCGATGCCGCACAGATGAACAAGAACGACCTGGTGTTCGGCCTCGACCACTATTTCCGCAGCGGCAAGGTGATCCTCTCGACTTCGCGTACGCCGGACGCCTATCCGCGCTATGCGCTGACGGCCGACGGCAAACTCGCCGTACTGGCCGACGCGGCTGCCGAGGCCGCGGCGCCCGAGCTCACGTTCGGCATTGCGGGGATGAATGCCCTGCGCGTGACGATCGCGCTCGACGAGGACAACAACGTGGTGGCAGCCGACTCGAAGGCCGAGTTCACGCGCATCTCGACCGTGAACAGCATGCCCGAATCGGAACTGGCCGGCTACCCCACCAAGGAATACGTCACGCGTGACGGAAAGACCAAGACGTGGATGACGACCGGCCTGCACTGGAACGGCGGCGCGGCGATGGGCACCTACAAGCTGGGCAGCGGTCTGGTCGGGGGCTCGAAGACGGGCGGTTACGACGAAGCGGAGTATTCGATGCGCAACCCGGCCTATGACACCGAGGAGAACGGCGGGACGCTCAAGGAGCTGATGATGCCCGACGGCGTGACGACGCGCGCTTCGGTCTACGGACGCCTTTACAGTTCGTACGAAACGCTGACGGGCGACCCGGCCGGCGCGCTGAGCCCAGCCCTGCTGATGCCCTTCCCGCTGGGAGGCGCCGGGACGGTGGTCGTGGATGCCGTGGGCAACAGCATCACGCTGGAACCGATCCTCAAGGCCGACCTGAAAGACTACGCAGCCTCCGACGGCGGCAATACGCAGGCCGAGGCCGACCACCCGTCGCTCTCGATGCAGGTGCAGGGCATCTGTCCCTACGGCTGGCATATCGCCAACATGTCCGACTGGAAAGACCTGATCTACGCGGTGGCGGAGTCGTCGAAGAGCTATTCGGACTACCCCGTGGCGGCTGCGACGGCATCGTACGGCGCCATGACCTCGGGCAATGCGGCCAATGTGGCGGCGCACCTGCGCTGCAAGGAGTGGCAGGACGCCGAGTTCAACCCCGCGACCGCCATTTCGAACGGTGCCGAGGCCTTCGCTTTCAACCTCTACCCGCAGGGGTGGCGTCTCTACAAGAGCGGCTATGACTACTGTGCCAACTCGGGCAACGTGCGCTTCTACTGCCTGATTCCGATGATGGGACAGACCACGGCCTCGAAGATGGCCCTGTGGCGCGCCTACTGTACGACCTCGGCCGATATGGTATTCGACGACGGGTTCGACGTGGGCAACGGTTCGGGAGCCGCGGTGCGCTGTGTGAAAAATTACGAGAATTTCTGAATCCGGAGCGGGCCGGACGGGAGTACGCCCCAGTCCGGCCCGGGCTCCGGCCATGGAACGACAACGAATAAAAAAAAGAAAAACCTATGAAATACTATAAAATGCTTATGCTCCTCACCCTTGTCGCAGCCGGCCTGGCGGCAGGATGCAGCGACGACGAAGATCCGCTGAAGGACTGGACGGGGCCGTCGAAGCCCGGCACCGAGATCAAAACCCCGGCCGAGGTCGGCAACCGTGTCGTCGCGCACCGCGGCGGTTCGACGGAGGCCGGGACACGGCAGTTCCCCGACAATTCGGTGGCGGCGCTCAACTATGCCATCGGGCTGGGCTGCTACGCGTCGGAGTGCGACATCTACCTTACGAAGGACGACGATGTCGTGGTGGCGCACGCATCGGCGGGGTGTTACATCAACAACCTCAAGCCGTGGGAGCATACGCTCGCCGAACTGCGTGCCGCCGGGACGCTGGCCAACGGGGAACAGCTGCCCTCGCTGGCCGACTTCATCGACGTGGTGCTCGAGGCGGGAACCACGCGCCTGTGGCTCGACGTGAAGAACATTACCATCGACGGCAAATCGACCGAAGAGGGGCGCGAGGCTTCGGCCAGGGCGTGTGAGAGGGCGTGCGAGATCATCGAAGAGATGGGCGCGCAGAATTTCTGCGAGTTCATCGTCACGGGCAATGCGACGAAAATCAGTTCGAGCAGCCCCGTCACCATCTGGCAGCGTTCGCTCGCCGCGGCGGGCGCCGTGGGCAGCAATGCCGGGTGGATGAGCTTCCGCAACCCGGCCGATTACATCTCCTACGGCTATCCGTGGGCGAACCTCTCGACCGAAAACCTCTATTTCGAGGGGAAGACCGTGAACAAGAACGGTTATTCGGTGCAGAAATTCCTCGATGCGGGGCTGAAGCTCAGCGTATACAATGCCGACCTGGATGTCGACATGGATTATTACCTGGCCTACAAGGACAAACTCTACGCCATCTGCACGAACTACCCCCGCAAGCTGCTGGGCAAATGGAACTGACCGAACCGTTCCGTATCCTGCCCGGCACCTGTGCCGGCGGTACGGCCGGGATGATATCCGGGCTTTGAAGCCCGGATATTTTTATTACCTTTAGCCCTGCGCAGCTTCGTCCTCGACCCGTATTTCCCGGGATTCCAGAAAAAATGCACTTTTTCGAAAAAAAAAGTGAAAACAGACTAGGTATTTTTGTGCCTATGGCTGTATAGTATAGGTAACACCCTAAAAGTATACATATTGGAACGCCATACAGATACCCCTACCATAACCGACATGGAGGGACTGCTATACAGATACCTCGTCCGCCGGACGAGCGGGGCCGAAGACCGGGAGGTATATGCCTGGCTCGAAGCCTCGGAGAAGAACCGCAGCCTGTTTTTCGAAGTCGCGGCCGTATGGAGCGCACACAGGACGCTCATCTCCCCCGCCACCGGCGAGCGCTGCGATGCCATGCTACGGCGGCTCAACGCGCGTATCGACGCCGACGACGCCATGCAGCGCCCCGCGCGGTTGGCATGGCGGCGTTGGATGTCCGCAGCGGCTGCGGCAGCCGTGGTCGTGATCGCGGTCGCGGCAGCCTGGCTGGCAGGTGTGCGCTTGCCGGAAGCCGGGCGGTTCCAGTCCTATGCCAACCATACCGGCGACGTGACCGTCCTGCATCTGGAGGACGGGACGCAGGTGTGGCTGCAAGACGGCACCGAGTTGCGCTATGCCGTAGGCAAGGGGGACGGGGAGCGGATCGTGCGGCTCGACGGCGAGGCCTATTTCGACGTGTCGCACGATGCGCGGCATCCCTTCGTCGTGGAGACCCGCGAGCTGGCGATCCGGGTGCTGGGCACGGCCTTCAATGTCCGGGCGCTCGCCGGCGACCCGCTCACGGAGGTGGTGCTCGAACGCGGCGCCGTACGCCTCGAAACCCCCGGCGGCGACAACCTCGTGCGGCTGCATCCCAACCAGCGGGCCGTGTACGACGCCCGGATGGGCGACATGGAGGTGGCCGAAATCAACGCGCCGCTCTATGTGACCAGGCGTTACAACCTGGTCACGATGAAGGGCGCCACGATCACGGAGATCATCGCCGGCATCGAAAAGAGCTACGGCGTACGCATACGCATCATGTCGCCCGACGACGGCAAACGCTACGACATCAACTACCTGCGGAGCAATTCGCTCGAGGAGGTCGTCGACATCGTCGAGTTCATGACCGGAACGCATTGCGAGGTGATCCGCAACGAATGATACGGGGCCTGCGGCCGACCACCGCAGGCCTTTTGCACCGCACAACCCGGAACACGCTTCACGAACCTTAAAATATGAAGAAAAATTCCATCCCCAAGCTGGAATTGGTATTTCTTCTCCTGTTGACCGGCATGTGTCCGCAGGCCCATGCTACGGATGACGGCAGAAATGCCTCGCCACAAAAGACCTACGCTGTGGATCTCACGCTCGGATCCGCAACGGTGCTGACCTTCACGGAGGCCGTCACCTCACAGACGGGCGTACTGTTCTCCTACGAATCGGCACTGTCGCAGATGCCGCTCGGCGACGTGTCGGTGCATGAAACCGCGGCGCCGCTGGAACATATCCTGGAAAAGGTATTCAAGGGACGGGGATTCCGTTACAAGGTCGTCGACCGCATCGTGGTGCTGACCTACGACACAGATTCCGCGCGTTCGCAGCTGGTACTCGTGACGGGGCGCGTCAAGGACGGCTCGGGGATGCCGCTGGTCGGCGCCTCGGTCGTCGTGAAGGATACGATGCGGGGCGTTTCGGCCGGGGCGGAGGGCAATTACCGAATCTTCGCCGATCCGGAAGCCACCCTCGTTTTCTCGTACATAGGCTATGCCGACCGGGAGGAACGCATCGGGACGAGGTCGGCCATCGACGTCGTACTGGAGGAATACGAAGCCGTGCTCGAGGACGTGGTGGTGGTCGGATACGGCACGCAGTCGCGCAGGACGGTGACTGCGGCCATCAGCAAATTCGACGGGCATCTCCTGGAGGGTATCCCTGTCAATTCGGTCGGCGACGCCCTGAAGGGACGCATCCCCGGCGTGAGGGTCGCCACGACCGATGCGACACCGGGCGCAGACCCCAAATTCCTGATCCGCGGCGGATCGTCGATCAACCAGTCGAACGACCCGATCGTGCTGGTCGACGGCGTAGTCCGCGAAATGGCCGGGCTGAATCCCAACGACATCGAATCCGTTTCGTTCCTCAAGGACGCCGCGGCGGCGGGCATCTACGGTTCCCGCGCGTCGAACGGCGTGATCCTCATCACCACGAAGAAAGGTTCGAAACACCTCGGCCCCCGGATCGTATTCGAGGGGCAGTGGGCCTGGGCGTCGCCCGCCACGAAGTTCGACCTGATGAACGCCCGCGATTACATCCTCACGGTGCGTCCGGCGCTCATGGAGGGGTATTGCGGCGGCATGGATCCGGCATCGGTGCTGGGCGGCGAACAGTCGGCAGGCACGGGCAATACGGCCAAATCGCTCTGGACGACCCGTTACCTCCGGCCGGACGAGCAGGTTCCCGCCGGCTACCAATGGGTCGAAGACCCGGTGAACCCCGGGCGCATCATCGTCTTCGAGGACAACGACCAGCAGAGCCAATGGTTCGGCGACGCATGTTGGCAGAATTACTACGTCGGCATCGACGGGGGCGGCGACAACATCCAATACGCCGCCTCGGCGGGTTATACGGACGACAGCGGGATCGGGATCACGACGGGTTATTCGCGCTTCACGTTCCACGGCAACACGACCTTCCAGGTGACGCGGCGGCTCAGGGCCTCGACGACATTCGACTATTCGCAGATCGAGCAGCAGACCTTCGAGAGTGCGCCGCTCAGCCTGCGCAACTCGGTCATACGCGGGCTCTCCGTCCCCAACACCCACCGCGACTGGTACGGCGAGGAGGCGGGCGAGGAGCTGGCGGGTACGCCCGCGCTGGGCACCAACAACACGACGATACCGGCCGCCTACTACGCCTATTACTACCACAATGCCGGGTCGACGATCAAGCGTTCGACGGCCACGATCAACCTCGACTGGGAGGTGTTCGACGGGCTGCGCCTGGTCGGGCAGTTCACCAACTACAACCGCCATACGCGCAGCTATTTCTATGTCGAGGACAACCCCACGACGGGCTCGAACATACGGCCCATGAAAGAGGGCTTTTCGGAGACCAACCGCATGGATTTCCAGGCCTATGCCGACTACAAGGGTACGTTCGGCAACGGGCACCGCCTGGGTGCCGTGGCGGGCTACGAATACATGCTCGACAAACTCAACAGCTTCGACGTGCGGGTGCAGGGCGCCGTGTCGGACAAGCTGCCCGTGCTCGACGCCGGGACTTCGAACATCGCCAACTATCCGAAGAGTACCCGCACGCGGGAGTGCCTGATCTCTTATTTCGGGCGTGTGAACTACGACTACGGCGGGCGTTACCTCCTCGCCGCGACGATGCGCATCGACGGTTCGTCGAAATTCGCCGCAGGCCACCGCTGGGGCTATTTCCCGGCGGCATCGGCCGGATGGGTGGTCAGCAAGGAGGGATTCTGGCCCCAAAACAGTGCGGTCAGCATGCTCAAGGCGCGCGTGAGCTACGGGCTGACGGGCAACAACGGGATCGGGCTGTACGACACCTACGGCAGCTACAATTCGCTCTACACCTACAACGGCAACGCGACCACCACGACCAATACGATGCCCAACAACGGCCTGATCTGGGAGAAGACCCTCCAGTTCAACGCCGGCATCGACCTCGGGCTGCTGGACAACCGCATCACGCTGGCGCTCGACTATTACAACAAGGAGACGCGCGACCTGCTGTTCGACGTCAGCCTCCCCAATACGACGGGCTACAACTCGGTTTCGACCAACCTGGGGCGCGTCAGGTTCTACGGCACGGAGCTGTCTCTGTCGTCGGTCAACATCGACCGCAAGGGTTTTTCGTGGAGGACGGATTTTACGTACAGCTACAACATGAACCGCGTGCTCGAACTGCCCGACAACGGCAATCCCCGCAACCGCATCAACGGCATCTCGGTCGGTGATGGGAGCCAGTTCGGGGGCATCGCCGAGGGCGAGCGCATGGGGCGTATCTTCGGCTATGTCGCAGAGCGCATCATCGAGACGCAGGAGGAGGCCGACGCGGCCCGGTACGACACGCAGTCGCGCGGCTACCGGCGCAGCGACCGGCGGCAGATAGCCGGGCGCAAGGACATCGGCGACTACGAGTGGAAAGACCGTCCGGGATCGACGCGCATGGACGGCCGGCAGATCATCAACGCCGAAGACCAGTTCCTGCTGGGGTATGCCCTGCCCCACTCGACAGGCGGCATCGGCAATACGTTCCGCTACCGGAACTGGACGCTGAACGTCTACATGGACTATGCCCTGGGACATTCGGTGCGCAACGACATGCAGATGCGCTATTTCCAGTCGACGATGGGCAACTGCAACTACAACCTGGTGAACGAGGTGAAAAAATGCTGGTCGCAGCCGGGCGACGACACGCGCTACGCCCGTTTCACGGCCAACGATACGGACTGGGGCAACCGCAACTACGGGCGCACGTCCGACATATTCGTCGAGAAGGCCGACTACCTCTGCCTGCGCGATGTTTCGCTCTCGTGGTCGCTCCCGAAGGCGTGGCTGCGCAAACTGCACATAAGCGACGTGACGCTCACCGTCTCGGGCAACACGCTCTGCTACTGGACGGCCGTGCACGGGGTCTCGCCCGAGGCCGCGACCACCGGCGGCCTCTACACCGCGTCGTCGACCTACGACACCGGGTTCAGTCCCTACCCGCCGACGCGCAAAGTGCTCTTCACGGCCAAACTCACGTTCTGACACCCTACTGCCATGAAAACGAAATTCGGAAAGACTATAGCCGGAGTCGCGCTGCTGTTCTGCGCATACGGGGCGGGCGGCTGCCACGGCGACCTGGACATCATGCAGGACAACAAGCTCTCGGCCAGCAACATGTGGAAAGAGGAGAGCGACGCCACGTCGGCCACCTACGGGCTGTACGTCTACCTGCGCAGCGCGCTCAAGAGCATGAACGACGTCTACCTCTGCTGGGGCGAGCTGCGCAACGGGCTGTGGGGCCCGGGGACGCACAACACGCTCAACGGCGTCGACCAGTCTCAGGTGCGCACCAGCACCATGAGCTCGGTCAACGAGTATGCCGACTGGACGGCGCTCTACACGACGGTCAACCAGGCAAACCTGGTCATCAGGCATGTCCCGGCGATGGGGCTGAAGGAGAAACCGCGGGCCTTCTGCCTGGGGAACGCCCACTTCGTCCGCGCGTACTGCTTCTTCCAGATCGCACGCATCTGGGGCGATGCCCCGCTGCCGCTCTGGGGCTACGAATCGACCGACACGGAGCTGTTCCTCGGACGCACCCCCGTCTCGGAAGTGCTGATGCGCGTGGAACGCGACATTGCCGACGCGGAAAGGTACGTCGCCGATACGTCGGACAAGACCGTGGCCACGCCGGCCGCCGTGGCGATGCTGAAGGCCGACTATGCTCTGTGGATGTACCGTATGCAGGCCGGGGGCGAGGCTTACCTGGCGATGGCCCAAGAGGCGCTCGGGGAACTCGGCCTGTCGGACGCCCTGCTCGAGCCCGCGTATGCCGATATTTTCAGTTCGTCGAACAAATGCGGCCGCGAGGTCATTTTCGCCGTGCACCAGGATGTGTCGGAGGCCCTGAACGGCCCGGCCTACTACCTCGGCTGGAACGAGAGTTACGTCGAAGCGGCCTACCGCAATAACCCCGTCCCCACCACCGGGGGCAACCAGTGGTGGTGGTATACCGACACCTACCGGGCCCTGCTGCAGGCCGACCCCGCCGATACGCGTGCAGCGCTGACCTGCCGCACGGCCGATTACGGCACGGGCGGCCGCAGGATCGGCTGGACGGAGAAACTGATGGGGCGCGTGGACAACGGCACACGCATTTTCGACTCGGATTTCATCCTTTACCGCTACGGCGAAGCCTTCCTGATGGCGGCCGAAGCCCGCTATTACGGGAAGGACTACGCGGGTGCGCTCGAAGCCCTGGCACCGCTGGCCGCAAGGGCCTACGGGCGGAGGGATTACTACACCGACACGTCGCCCGAAGCCGTCCTGCAGGCGATTGTCGACGAATACCTCAGGGAGATGGTCGGCGAAGGCCGCACCTGGTGGATGCTCCTGCGCACGGACAAGATATGGGAGTACAGCGCCGACATCGCGGCGCAGCGCGACAAGAACCCCAACATACTGCTGTGGCCCATCACGCAGGCGGCCATGAGCAGGAATTATAACCTCACGCAGACCGAAGGCTGGTATTGACCGCCCGGGACGGAACGCCGCCGTATAGGGGCGGCGACGGGGTTCCCGCAAGGCGGAAGGAGGAACCTGCGCCCGGGAAGCGACATGCCTGCAACCGCGCCTGCGAACCGGCAGGAAAAATGCCGCGCCCTTTTTTGGGGCGCGGCATCGCTTTTAGGAAGCGGGAGGGTCAGAAGCCGGTGAAGTCGGTCTGGAGCTTCGAGGTGCGGTAGGTATTGCCCATGCCGTCCTCCGCCACGATTTCGAAATCGGCGGCCCCGGGCGTTCCCGACGCCAGGTTCCCGTAATAGTAGTGGTCGAGGTTCTTGCCCCAGGTCGTGCCCACGCTCTTGCTGTAATAGAGCACGTGGTAGGCATAGGCCCAGTAGTCGTAGGTCTTGACGCGGGTCATGTCGCAGACCTTCGTGCCGTTCTGCCAGAGCGAGACTTTCCAGTTGCCCGAGGCGTCGGAGTTCCATACGTTGGCCACGATGCACTTCGCATCGTTCATGGCCGGGGCGTTGGCCGCCCAGCCGAAGGTGAGGCTGCCCGACTTGCCGAACACCTGCGTGGCCGAATAGGCCCGGATCTGATAGTCGGCTTCCTTGTTGGTCGACTTGTAGTACTGGTTGGCGATGGTGTTGCCCGAAATCTCGTAGACACCATACCCGTTCGGCGTGCCGTCGGCGCAGAGGTTCGCCGTCCACCACGCACCGCAGGCGGCGCCGTGGACATGTTCGAAGATCGTCTTTCCGTTACGCTTGTGGATGTATTTCTGCTGGTAATGCGTATGGCCGATCATGATGTGCGCCTCGGAGAATTCGGCCAGCAGGTCGAGCACGCCGTCGTAGTTCTCGTGGCTCTCGTCCGTCACGCTCGTACCCCCGCGGAAGGGAATGTGCGCGCAGAAGATCACGAGCTTGTCCTTGTCTACGTGCGACAAGTCCTGGCGCAGCCATTCGAGCTGCCTGTCGGTGATGCCGCCCTTGTACTTTTTCTTGCCTTCGTAGAGGACGTTGTCCATCGACACGATGTGCACGTCGCCGCGGTTGAACGAATAGTTGCGCGGGCCGAACTGCGTTTCGAAATTGGCCGCGGCATTGTCGTCCGAAGTCTCGGTCTGCAGATGGTCGTGGTTGCCGATGGTCTGGAAGACGGGCAGGTTGCGATTGGCCATCGACTCCTTCATGTTGCTCCACAGGTCGGGCGTGTCGAAGACGATGTCGCCGAGCGTGATGCCGTAGACCGGCGTGCCCTTGGCCTTGTAAGCGTCGACCGTAGCCTCGACGTCGGGGATCGTCTCGTTGACGTAGCGGCTGATCTCGGCCGTGGTCGCACACTGCGGGTCGGCGATGCAGACCAGCGTGAAATCGCTTTCCGGGGCCGGCAGCGGCGTCAGCACGAAGTCGTGGCGGTCGGCGATGTTCTTATGGACGATCTCGGCGTAGAAGAGCGGGTAGTTGTCTGCCGACGTGTTGATGGCATACCCTGCCGGCGTGCTGTAATGTACGAAGCGCGCCTTCTTGTAGCGCTCCATCTGGTAGACGCCGTTGGCATCGGTCGTGACGCAGCCGTAGCCGTCCGACACGACCACGCCCGGGATGGGGTTTCCCGACGTGTCGGTCACCAGTCCGTAGAGGGTCGTATTGCCGTCGAGCTGCGTGCCGTTGACTTCGGTTTCGACTCCCTCGTCGCCGTCATGCCCGCCGGACTTGTCGTTGCTGCATGCCAGCATCAGCGTCGCCGCCATACAGCATAATAACATGATTTTCGTTTTCATATCCTGAGTTTTTTATTGCTTATTTCCAGAGCGCGTTCTGTTCGAGGTTCGGGTTGCGGGTGATCGCCGTCTGGGGGATCGGACGCAGGTATTTCTTTTCGCCCCACGTGCGCTTGTACTCCCAGACGATATTCCCCGCGGCGTTGAGCGAGAAGGTCTGGTTGGCCCCCGTATTGGAAATGGCGATCGAATGTTCGGTATCCTCGCCCGGGCGGATGTAGAAGTCGGGTACGGGATCGCCGTTGTCGTCGGTGCTCTGCCCCGTGAAATCGTAGGTGTAGCCCGTGTTGCCGATCCAGATGCCCGTCCAGGGGTTGTTGTCGCTCGTGAGCAGGTCGCCCATGTGCCAGCGCATGTCGTCGTCCCAGCGCAGCCCCATTTCGAGGCAGAGCTCGATGCCGCGCTCACGGCGCACTTCGAGTATCCACTTATCGGTCACGGTATTGAGGAAATAGGCCTCCATGTAGGGGTCGGCCTTGTCCGGGACGACCGGGGTCACGCCGGCACGGCTGCGCAGCTGCGCGATGGTCTGATCCCATACCGCGGCGTCCATTTCGCCCAGCTCGGCCTTCGCCTCGGCGTAGTTCAGCAGCACCTCGGCATAGCGGAGGATCGGCAGCGAATTCCAGCTCGCGGCCTTCGACAGCACGTTGTCGGCATCGTCGTCGATCGACCACTTGATCGGATGGTAGCCCGTACGGGTTACTTTCCAGTTGGGCGAATAGAGCCGTTCGCGGCCGCTGATCTTCATCTTGTAGGTCGGGCTGATGACCGTCTGCGCCATGCGGGCGTCACGGCCGTCGAACTCGCGGATGAAGTCGATGGTCTGGTAACCGTCGATGTCGGTGAACGGCGTGCCCCGGGTCGTGAGGTAGGTGTTCATGAACTTCTTGGTCATGGCGATCTTGGCACCGTAGGTCGGCGAATAGTAGTACCAGCTGGTCTCGTGGAACGCCGAGAGCTCCTTGCTGTACTCGCGGCCGAAGATCACCTCCTGCGTGAGCAGCCCGGCGCTGGTGAAGAGCGAGCGGTAGGCGGTCTTCACATCGCCCGTGACGAGCGAATAGGGCCCCTTGTCCATGATCTCCTTGGCGGCGGCAGCGGCCTCGCGCAGGAATTTGTTGTCGGCGTTATACTCGGCCTGCCACGGTTTGTCGGACGACGGCTCGCGCGAGTGGTACTTGCGGAAGGTGCCTTCATAGAGGCAGACGCGCGACTTGAAGGCCAGTGCCACCCACTTGTTGATGAGCGCCGAGCCTTTCGTGAACTTGGCGTCGGAGAGGCAGTAGGTGCTTGCGAAGGTGAGGTCTTCGAGCACTTTGTCCATGACGTATTCGCGGCTGTCGCGGG
>OJOV01001598.1_pt1 | contig 17410 bp, 16 predicted proteins | sample 1598281 | NCBI WGS metagenome assembly OJOV01 (sample SAMN03922469, study PRJEB24848) | human gut metagenome | isolation source: stool sample | host: Homo sapiens | place: Germany | collected 2010-11
CCGTCCTTTTTCGGCAGATTCAGATCAAGAAGCACCAGATCGTATCGTTCCACGCCCAGAAGCGCCAGCGCCTTTTCGCCGTCATAGCAGTAGTCCACGCTGTAGGCCAGCCGCCGCAGGCTGCGGACGATGGTTTCACACAAGGCGCGTTCGTCTTCAATAACCAAAAGGTGCATGAGAGCCCTCCTTTTACATTTCTTCATGTTCACGTTGTTCTTAATTATAGCAAAAACAGATAAGGTTTGTGTTAAATTTTTCTTCTTAACAGGGACTTTAACTCCCCTGTGCTATGATGACGGCAGAAAAAGTGAAGGGGTGATAAATTTGAGCCATGTAAAAAAGGCGGTGGCGCAGGCCATGTTGCTGGTTGTGGGTATCGCCATGCTGTGCTTCGGCGTCTGGCGGGGCGAGGCGGCGACGGTACTGAGCAAAGCGATCAAATTATGTCTGGAGTGTGTGGGCATTGGGTAAGAAAAAACGCGGCGTATCTCAGATACTGTCCCGCTTCCGTGGCTGGATACAGGCGGGGGCAGCTTTATTGACCAACCTGCATCTGCCGAACTTTCTCAAGGGCAAACTGTATCAAGGCGCAGGGAAAACCGTATGTGTACCCGGGCTGAATTGCTACTCCTGCCCGGCAGCCTCCGGTGCTTGTCCTATCGGGGCGTTTCAGGCGGTAGTGGGGTCTTCCAAGTTCAGCTTTTCCTATTATATCACAGGCTTTCTCATTTTGCTGGGAGTCCTGCTGGGACGCTTTATCTGCGGTTTTCTGTGTCCCTTCGGCTGGTTTCAGGAGCTGCTGCATAAAATTCCCACGAAGAAGCTTTCCACAAAGAAGCTGAAGCCGCTGACATATCTCAAGTATGCCGTCCTGCTGGTGATGGTTTTCCTGCTGCCGGCGTTCCTTGTGAACGATGTTGGCATGGGAAACCCGTTCTTCTGCAAATACCTCTGCCCCCAAGGCGTGCTGGAGGGAGCCATCCCGCTGTCCCTTGCCAATTCCGGCATCCGGGCGGCGCTGGGCAAGCTGTTTACATGGAAATTCAGCATCCTGCTGTCGGTGATTGCGCTGAGCGTACTGTTCTACCGACCGTTCTGCAAGTGGCTCTGCCCGCTGGGCGCGTTCTACGCGCTGTTCAACCGGGTGTCCCTCTTCCAGATGAAGGTGGATCGGAACAAATGCGTCTCCTGCGGGAAATGCGCCAAGGCCTGCAAAATGGATGTGGACGTGACAAAAATGCCCAACCACACCGAGTGCATCCGCTGCGGGATGTGCATCCGCGCCTGTCCTACCAACGCCGTCAGCTTCCGCTACGGCTTTGGAGACGGCAAAAAAGAACCTGTAAAACCTGCAGATAAATTAAAAACGGAGGAAACAAAATGAACGTAAAGAAAATCATCACACTGCTGCTGGCAGCACTGCTGGTGCTGTCCCTGGCCGCCTGCGGCAAACAGGGCAGCGACGACACGACAAAGCCCGACGGCGAGCCCAAGAACGCCCAGGAGGCGGCCGCTATGTACAAGGACCTGATGGATCAGGAGAATGCCATTCTGACGGAAAACCAGTCCCTTTGGGAGAAGGTGTTCCAGTCCGCCGACAAGGGCATGACCACGCAGGAGGACGGCAAGAACTACGGTGATTTCCTGCTGGACACCATTGAATCCGCCAAGGACAAGTTTACCGCCGACGAGCTGAAGCTCCTGCGCCAGGGCGGCGAGAAGATCCGGGAGATCGAGCGCACCCTGGCCGCCATTGAGGCCAAGTTCCCCGATGCGGCTCCCAAGGCCCCGGACAACGGTGACAGCATCCCTGCCGACAGCCCCACGACACCCGGCGACAGCGGCAAGACGCAGAAGTTCCCCGCCTTCGAGGGCAAGGACCTCAACGGCAACACCGTCAAGAGCGATGACCTGTTCTCCAAGAACGCCGTCACCGTGATGAACTTCTGGTTCACCACCTGCAATCCCTGCGTGGGAGAGCTTGCCGAGCTGGACGCGCTGAATAAGGAACTCGCGGAGAAGGGCGGCGCACTCATCGGTGTCAACACCTTCACGCTGGGCGGCGACGAGGCAGCGATTTCTGAGGCGAAGGACGTGCTGGCCAAGAAGGGCGTCACCTATCAGAATGTGTATTTTGACTCAGATGGTGAGGCAGGAAAGTTTGCTGCCAACATCTTTGCTTATCCCACTACCTATGTGGTCGACCGCAACGGCAATATCGTGGGCGACCCCATCGTAGGTGCTATTACGGAACCGAAGCAGGCGGAGGCACTGCAAGCCCAGATCGACAAGGCACTGTCCGCCGATAAGGGCTGACCCAAGATTTTTAGAAAGTGTCTATGATGAAGAAAAAAACATCGTAAGCCGGCACATTCTGCGCACCATTGCATCGCCTCCGGCAAGCAAGCACCTATCCTATCGAAATGGCCTTTGAAGGTGAAACCGGAGCATCAGAGGGGGGCATCCTTGGAGACCCCTGCTCCATCAAACAGGTATTGGACGAACACCTATTTCTTCAGCGGCGGTTTCGCCGTGAAGTGTTCGCTCTGATCCGCAGCAGAAAAGCGCCGTCTTGGAAGTGATTCCGGGACGGCGCTTTTTACTATCCGCACATTCGATTTCCGCTATTCCTCCTGCTGCTGTGATTACAGAAAGGAACGGGAGGTTATGCGAATGGAGAGATTTGCCGCAGATGAACGATGCCGTTGCCATTACCTGCGGACATTCCTTTGCGTAATACAATAACCACAGAATCAAATGAAAACTAAACGGCCTGAGCCCTGTGCAGTACAGGATTCAGACCGTTCAGATCGCTTAATTCTTATTTTGTCTAACTTTTGGGGGGCACTTCACACTGGCGCGCCGCTCTTTTTATCACATTTCGCTAAATTCCCGGATGGGGCTTACTTCTTCAGCTTCTGATCCACCACCTCGTGGAGCATGGCGGTGAAGTCCGCCACGGTCATGGCACCCAAATCCTCGCCGGTACGGGTACGGACGGAGACGGTACCCGCCTCCATATCCCGGTCGCCCACCACCAGCATATAGGGGATCTTCTCCAGTGTGGCCTCACGGATCTTCTTGCCGATCTTCTCGTTGCGGCTGTCCACCTCCACCCGGAAGCCCTCGCGCCGCAGCTGCTGGGCCTGCTGGGCGCAGTAGTCGGCGGCACGATCGGTAATGGGCAGCAGGCGCACCTGCTCCGGCATCATCCAGGTGGGCAGCGCACCGGCGTACTCCTCGATGAGGTAGGCCAGCGTCCGCTCGTAGCAGCCCAGAGAGGTACGGTGGATGATATACGGCAGGGCCTTGTTGCCGTTTTCGTCGATGTAGTACATCCCGAAGCGCTCGGCCAGCAGCATATCGATCTGGATGGTGACCAGCGTATCCTCCTTGCCGTACACGTTCTTATACTGGATATCCAGCTTGGGGCCATAGAAGGCGGCCTCGTCGATGCCGATGGAGTAGTGAACGTCCAGATCCTTCAAAATCTTCTCCATGGTGCTCTGGGCGTGATCCCACTGCTCCGCCGTACCCTCGTACTTGTTGTTGGGGTTGGCGGGATCCCACTGGGAGAACCGGAAGGTACACTTATCCAGCAGACCCACGGTGCCGAGGCAGTACTTGGCCAGCGCCAAGCAGCCCTTGAACTCCTCCTCCAGCTGATCGGGACGCAGCACCAGATGGCCCTCGGAGATGGTGAACTGGCGCACACGGATCAGGCCGTGCATCTCGCCGGAATCCTCGTTGCGGAACAGGGTGGACGTCTCGCCCAGCCGCATGGGCAGGTCACGGTAGGAGCGCTGGCGGTTCAGATACACCTGATACTGGAAGGGGCAGGTCATGGGCCGCAGGGCAAAGCACTCCTTCGTCTCGTCATAGGGGTCGCCCAGCACGAACATACCGTCCAGATAGTGATCCCAGTGGCCGGAAATTTTATACAGGTCCCGCTTGGCCATCAGGGGGGTCTTGGTCAGCAGGTAGCCGGCCTTCTCCTCGGTGTCCTCCACCCAGCGCTGCAGCTGCTGGATGACCCGTGCGCCCTTGGGCAGCAGGATGGGCAGACCCTGACCGATGCAGTCCACGGTGGTGAAGTACTCCAGCTCACGGCCCAGCTTGTTGTGATCCCGCTTCAGAGCCTCCTCCCGCTCCTTCAGGTAGGCGTCCAGCTCCTCCTTCTTGGGGAAGGCCACGCCGTAGATGCGCTGGAGGGTCTGGCGGCTGCTGTCGCCCCTCCAATAGGCGGCGTTGCAGGCCGTCAGCTTGATGCCGTTGCCCTTGATGCGGCCGGTGGAATCCAGATGGGGGCCGGCGCACAGATCGGTGAACTCGCCCTGCTTATAAAAGGAGATGTGGGCGTCGGCGGGCAGGTCGTTGATGAGCTCCACCTTGTAGGGCTCCTCCCGCTCCTCCATGAACTTCAATGCCTCCTTACGGGGCAGCTCGAAGCGCTCCAGCTTCAGCTTCTCCTTGCAGATCTTCCGCATTTCCGCCTCGATCTGGGCCAGATTCTCCTGTGTGAAGGCAAAGGGTGCGTCCAGATCGTAGTAAAAACCGCCGTCGATGGACGGGCCGATGGCCAGCTTCACCTCCGGCCACAGGCGCTTGACGGCCTGAGCCAGCACGTGGGAGCAGGTGTGCCAATAGGTCTTGCGATACTCCTCGTTTTCAAACGTGTACTTGTTTTCTTCGCTCATGATAGCTTCCTCCTTACTTGGTCGGGGCGGGCAACAAAAAAACCCCGCCCCTGATACGGTTCAGGGGTGAGGTAAAATAGCTTTACTCCACGGTTCCACCCTGCTTACGGAAATTTTTCCGTCGCTCGTGATCTCTGTAACGGGAGAACCCGGCCCGGCCTACTGGTTTCCGTTCGGCGAGCGGCTCGGAGGGGGTACCGTTCCGCTTCCCGTCAGATCCCTTGCACCACGGGGGGACCCTCTCTGTGACCTTCTGCGGACAGCTTCCTCGTCTATGCCTTTTTTATACCCCAGAATATAGCACCCCCGGCGGCGGTTGTCAACGGCCTTTTTGAAGTTTTCCCCGGATAAAACAAAAAAAACTACCCTTTTCACAGGAACTGTGCTATGATATAAGAGTATGATTGTCGTTTGATAAGGAGGGGACCTATGCGACGCCTGAAACGCCCGGCCCTGTTGGGGCTGTTGCTGCTGGCCTGCCTGCTGCTGGCCGGATGCCAGATGGACAGCACCGTGGAGGAGCTGTTCACCCTACCCCGCCTGCCCACGGAATACACCACCCTCTCCCGCCAGCTGGATCAGCTGCTGTCGGAGGGCTACGAATACATGGCTCCCACCTCCGGACGGAACATCCAGTCCCTCCAGATGGTGGACATCGACGGTGACGGGCAGGACGAGGCGCTGGCCTTTTTCCGCCTCAGCAACGGTGAAAAGCCCCTGAAAATTTACGTGTTCCACCCCCGTGAGGACAGCTATGAGCTGGCCTCCATCATCGAGAGCAGCGGCACCGCCATCGACTCCATCTACTATGAGGATCTCACCGGCGACGGTCGGAAGGAGCTGATCGTGGGATGGAAGATCAGCTCCGACGTCCAGACCGTCACCGTCTACGATATGCGGCCCGGCCCGGTGCAGTTGATGCAGAGCAACTACACCCGCCTGTCCTTTCAGGAGCTCAACGGCGACGGCATCCCCAGCCTTCTGCTGCTGCGAACCAACAGCGACAACCAGCCGGTGGCGGAGTTTTGCAGCTGGCAGGAGGGGGCGCTGTCCGTCTCCCACCGCTGCACCCTATCCAGCACCATGGCGGAGCTGAATCAGGGCAGTGTGGTCACCGGCAAGCTGGATCAGGACACCCCGGCGGTGTTCATCACCGGCATCAACAGCCAGGGCATCGCCGTGACGGATATCCTCGTCTGGCAGGAGGACGCCGGGCTCGTCAACGCTGCGCTGGACCGCAGCACGGGGCTCTCCACCGCCACGGTTCCCTACCGTCAGCTGACGCCGCAGGACATCAATGGCGACGGCATCACGGAGCTTCCCCGGCCCGACAGCTCTGTCTCCGACACCAAGCAGGCCGACGGCATGGTCTTTTGGGAGCAGTACCGGCCCGACGGCCTTGCCACCGTGGAGCGCACCTATCACTGCCTGTCCGGCGGCTGGTACTTTATCCTGCCGGAGGATTGGACGGGCGATGTCACCGCTCTCGCCTCGGACGCCGGTATCGGTGAGACGCAGGTAACGTTGTCGGTGCAGGGGGAGAAGGCCCTGAGTATCTGCGCCCTTACCGGCGAAAACCGGGAGCGGCGGGCCCTCCGGGGCAATCGGGTGGTACTCAGGCGCCGCACCGGCACCATTTACGCCGCCGAGACCCTCAGTGAGATCTATTCGCTGGATGAGGAAGCGCTGCGTCATAATTTCAACCTGATCGTCCACTCTTGGGACGCCAACTAACGACATAGAAGGAGTAGCTTATGAAAAAAGTTCTGGTTCTGGAGGATGAATCCAGCATCCGCAGCTTTATCGTCATCAATCTGCGCCGTGCCGGTTATGAGGTCATCGAGGCAGGCACCGGCGAGGAGGCGCTGGAGATGCTGCAGCAGCACAGCGATATCCGTGTGGCGCTGCTGGATGTGATGCTCCCCGGCATCGACGGCTTCGAGGTATGCCGCCGCATCCGGGCCACCAACTCCCGCATCGGCATCATCATGCTCACCGCCCGCTCACAGGAGATGGACAAGGTCACGGGCCTGATGACCGGAGCCGACGACTACGTCACTAAGCCCTTCTCCCCCGCCGAGCTGACGGCACGGGTGGACGCCCTCATGCGCCGCAGCGGCGGCAGCATGGAGGAGCACTCCGGCGAGATCAGTCAGCCCCCCTTCCTGCTGAACACCCGCAACCGCACGCTGGAAAAGAACGGCAAGCCCGTGAAGCTGACGCAGGTGGAGTACTCCATCATGCGGATGTTCATGGAGAATCCCGGCAAGGCCTTGTCCCGTGAGGAGATTTTGGATCTGGTGTGGGGCCGGGATTACTTCGGTGAGCTGAAGATCGTGGACGTGAACATCCGCCGCCTGCGGCTGAAGATCGAGGACAACGCCACCAACCCCACTTTCATCAGCACCGTATGGGGCTACGGCTACAAGTGGGACGCCTGATGGCCCCGCAGCAAGGAGGTGACGGTCCATGAAGGAGCGTCTGCGAATACAGGGCCTGCGCAAGCGCTGGATCCTCAACAGTGTGGGGCCTGTGATCCTGATACTGGTGCTGGCGGCCATTCTGGCCTCGGCAACCGTGGCCAACAACTACTACGGCTCCGCCCGCTCCACGCTGGAGGCCAAAGCCAAGGCCGGCGCCGACTACTTCAACTCTTACAGCATGAGCAGCTACAGCGAGTACTACCGCAACGCCTCACTGTACGCCGCCAGCTTCGACAGCACCCGCATCGAGCTGCAATTCCTGAATCTCTACGGCCGGGTGGATAACTCCACTCAGGGCGTGGCCGCAGGCACGGCTCCCCAGACCCCGGAGCTCGCACGGGCGCTGGAGAGCGGCAGCATCGAGGTATTCAGCGGCAAGGACCCCGTCACCGGCGAGTCGGTGATGGCCGTCACTACACCCCTGAAGTTCAACGGCTCCACGGTGGCCTTTATGCGCTACGTCACCGCCACCCGGCAGATCGACCATCAGATCCTTCTGACCATCCTCATCATCAGCGCCATCATTGCCGGGGTCATCTGTCTGGTGCTGATCTCCAGTCTGCTGTTCATCAACAGCGTGGTGGCCCCGGTGGCTGAGGTGACGGACGCCGCCAAGCGCATCTCCGGCGGCAGCTACGGCATCCAGCTGCCCAACCCCTACACCGATGAGATGGGGGAGCTGGTGGACAACATCAACGATATGTCCCTGAAAATCAGCCAGAGTGAGAAAATCCAGACGGAGTTCATCTCCTCCGTGTCCCACGAGCTCCGCACCCCCCTGACGGCCATCAATGGTTGGAGCGAGACACTGCTGGAGGACGACGATCCCGCTCAGCTGCGCCGGGGTCTGCACATTATCCTCAAGGAATCCCGTCGACTCACCAACATGGTGGAGGAACTGCTGGAGTTCTCCAAGATGCAGGACGGTCGTTTTACCCTCCGCATCGAGGACGTGGACCTGCAAACGGAGTTCGAGGACGCCGTTTACACCTATCAGGAGCTGTTCCGACAGGACGGCATCCGTCTGGAGTATGACGACGACGGAGAGCTGTACACCGATCCTATCCCCGGCGATCCGGAACGGCTGAAGCAGGTGCTGTGCAACGTACTGGACAACGCCGCCAAGCACGGTGGCTCCGGCAAGCGCATCATCGCCTCTCTGCGGCGGGAGGAGGACAACTATGTCATCCGCATCCGGGACTTCGGCCCCGGCATCCCCCCGGCGGAGCTGCCCTATGTGAAGCAGAAATTCTACAAGGGCTCCTCCAAGGCCCGTGGCAGCGGCATCGGTCTGGCGGTGTGCGATGAGATCATCACCCGCCACGGCGGCACCTTCGAGATCGGCAACGCCGACGGCGGCGGCGCTCTGGTGACCATTACCCTGCCCATTCCGCCCCACACGGAGCATCGATAGAGATAGAACAGTTGTTGCATTTCATTCGAGCAAGTGCTATACTTACGGAAAGGAACTTACATCGTCTATGGAACACAAACCCGGTACATTCCGCACCTCCATCGGCGGACAGGCTCTCATTGAGGGCATCCTCATGCGTGGCCCGGAAAAGCAGGCCATTGTGGTGCGCTCCCCGGAGGGCCTTGTGACCAAGGTGGAGGAGCTGACACTTATCAAGGACAAATACCCCATTCTGGGCCTTCCCATCCTGCGGGGGGCCGTGACCTTTCTGGACTCCATGATCCGGGGCGTCAAGGCCCTGATGTTCTCGGCGGACTACTTCCCCGACGACGAGGCCGCCCAGCCCTCCAAGCTGGACCTGTGGCTGGAAAAGCACGTTCCGGCAGAAAAGCTCCAAAACGTGCTGGTATGGGTGTCGGTGCTGCTGTCGCTGGGCATGACGCTGGTGCTGTTCATGCTGCTGCCCACCTTCGTGGCCGGGCTGTTCCGCGCTCAGAACGCCGCCCTCCACAATCTCATTGAGGGCGTCATCAAGGTGGCTATCTTTCTGGCCTATCTGATCCTCTGCTCCAAGCAGAAGGATGTACGCCGGGTGTTCTGCTACCACGGCGCCGAGCACAAGACCATTTTCTGCTATGAGGCGGGCCTGCCCCTGACGGTGGAAAACGCCCGCATCCAGCCCAAGCACCATCCCCGCTGCGGCACCAGCTTCCTCTTTGTGGTCATCATCGTGTCCATCCTGTGCAGCAGTGTCGTTTTCAGCTACGTCAACTGGCAGAACATCTGGGTCCGTATCGGAATGCATCTGTTGCTGCTGATCCCGGTGGTGGGCATCACCTATGAATTCAACCGGCTGGTGGGGCGGCATGACAATGCCCTCACACGGGTGCTGTCTGCCCCCGGTATGTGGCTCCAGAATTTCACCGTCAACGAGCCGGACGACTCCATGCTGGAGGTGGCCATTGAGGCCTTGAAGCTGGTGCTGCCGGAGGAGAAGGGCAAGGACCGCTGGTGAGAAATTCCCGGCCGTTCTCCCCTGAAAAGCTCAAAATATGACAACGGAGCGTATTATGGCGACTACTTACAACAATTTGTATATGGATATCCGGCAGACTCTCCGCCGGGCAGGCATCGAGGCCGCCACGCTGGAGGCCCGTGAGCTGATGTGTTTCGCCTCCGGCAAGACCTGCAGTCAGCTGGTGCAGGATGGGCAGCTGTATGTCCCTCCGGCCATCGAGGAGCGGGCGAAGGATCTGGTGCGCCGCCATCTGGCAGGGGAGCCGGTGGCCTACCTCATCGGGGAGTGGGAGTTCTACGGGCTGCCGCTGGACATCTCCGAAAGCGTGCTGATCCCCCGTCCGGACACGGAGACGCTGGTGGACCACGTGGTAGCGTGGCTGCGGCCCCTGCCGGAGTGCCGGGTGCTGGATCTGTGCGCCGGCTCCGGCTGCATCGGTCTGGCCATCGCCAGTCAGGTCCCCGGCGCACGGGTGGTGCTGGGGGAGCTGGACGAGGGGGCCTTGCGGATCTGCCGCCAGAATATCCGCCGCAACAGCCTCAGCGGACAGGTGGTGTCCTTAAAGATGGACGCTCTGTCCGATCCGCCTCCCCGGCTGGGGGATTTTGACTGTCTGGTGTGCAATCCCCCCTACATTCCCTCCGGGGACATCGCCGGACTGGACGTCTCCGTCCGGGACTATGAGCCTCATCTGGCGCTGGACGGCGGGACCGACGGGCTGGACTTCTACCGCAGCGTCTGCCGCCGCTGGCGGGACGTGCTGCACACCGGGAGCCGCCTGGCCTTCGAGGTGGGCATCGGGCAGGCCGACGACGTGCTGCGGCTCATGCGGAGCGAGGGCTTCGGTGAGCTGGAGATCCTGCCGGATCCGGCGGGCATCCCCCGTGTGGTGACGGGTCTGCGCTATCAGGAGGTCTATGCCGACGCCTGATGGCCGACGAAACGACTTTGTAAATCGATGGGCCTCTGCCCATTTACCACGAAAATTTTCATTGATACAGGAGGAAGAAACATGGCAGCGAAGAAAGACAGTTCGATAGCTGCTCCCGTGGTCTCCGACAAGAAAAAGGCGCTGGAGACCGCCATGCAGCAAATCGAAAAAACCTACGGCAAGGGTTCCATCATGCGCTACGGCGACAATGTGCAGCCCAATGTGGAGGCTATCCCCACCGGTTCTCTGGCGCTGGATCTGGCGCTGGGCATCGGCGGCGTACCCCGTGGCCGCATCATCGAGATCTATGGGCCTGAGTCCTCCGGTAAGACCACGCTGGCTCTGCACGTTCTGGCGCAGGCTCAGAAAATGGGCGGTGAGGTGGCCTTCGTGGATGCCGAGCACGCTCTGGATCCCACCTATGCTCGTGCGCTGGGGGTGAAGATCGAGGATATGCTCATCTCCCAGCCGGACACCGGTGAGCAGGCGCTGGAGATCACCGAGGCGCTGGTGCGCTCCGGGGCCATCGACGTGGTGGTGGTGGACTCCGTGGCCGCTCTGGTCCCCCGTGCCGAGATCGAGGGTGAGATGGGCGACAGCTTCGTGGGGCTCCATGCCCGGCTCATGAGTCAGGCGCTGCGGAAGCTGACGGGCATCATCGCCAAGACCAATACCGTGGTCATCTTCATCAACCAGCTGCGGGAAAAGGTGGGCGTTATGTACGGCAACCCGGAGGTCACCACCGGCGGTCGGGCGCTGAAGTTCTACGCCTCCGTCCGCATCGACGTGCGCCGCATCGAGACGCTGAAGTCCGGCGGCGAGATGATCGGCAACCGCACCCGCGCCAAGGTGGTCAAGAACAAGGTGGCGCCCCCCTTCCGGGAGGCGGAGTTCGATATCATGTATGGCGAGGGCATCAGCAAGCTGGGCGAGATGCTGGATCTGGGCGTGAAGCTGGATCTGGTGCAGAAGAGCGGCTCCTGGTTCAACATGGGCGAGGTGCGTCTGGGTCAGGGCCGTGATGCCGCCAAGCAATATCTGCGGGATCATCCCGACGAGGCCGACGCACTGGAGGCCAACATCCGCCGGGACTTCCACAAGCTGATGAGCAATCAGTCCAAGGTGGCGGCACGGGCCGCAGGCCGTGCGGTGGATGTATCCGCCGACGACTTCGACGATGCGGATTGATCGCATCGAGCCATCCCGCCGCAAGAAGGATCGGGTACTGGTATTCCTGGAGGGGGGCGACCTGCTGCGGGTGACGGAGCAGGAGCTGCTGGTCTTCGGACTGCGGCCCGGTCTGGAGCTGCCGGAGCAGCTGCTGGCACAGGTGGAGCAGTCCGCCAAGCGGTCGGAGATGAAGGCCCGTGGCGCCCGACTCACCGGCAGCCGAATGCTGTCGAAAAAGCAGGTGATGGAGCACCTGACCCGTAAGGGCGGCGACCGGGAGCTGGCGGAGGATACAGCCCAGTGGCTGGAGGAGTTGGGGGCCGTGGACGAGTCGGCCTACGCCGCCGCCATTGCCCGGCACTATGCCGCCATGGGCTACGGCCCCGGCCGGGTGCGGCAGGAGCTGCAGCGCCGGGGCATCCCGCAGGAGCTGTGGGACGATGCGCTGGCCCTGCTGCCGGAGGGCGAGGAGGCCATCGAGCGCTTTATCCGCAGCAAGTGTAAAGGGAATCCCCTTGATCGAGAGACGCAGCGCAAGCTGGCTGCCGCTCTCCAGCGGCGGGGCTTTTCCTGGCAGGATATCCGTCCGGTGCTGAACCGTCTGGGCGAGGAAATGGCGGAGGAATAGGAAGAATCCCTTCCCAAAGGTAAATTGCTCCTATGCAAAACCACCTCCGGCGGCATATTTTTGCCGATCATTCTTCTTATTGTCTCCGGCGGCAGCAGATCACATTTTTATCGTCTATCCAGAGAGCATCTCCTTGAATGCTCCTTTGCAAGATCACAAATCCACATACCAAACATCAGAGGAAACACAGCATGAATGTATCATTTATATCCCTGGGCTGCGACAAAAACCGGGTGAACACCGAGCAGATGATGGCCCTGTGCCTGCAGGCCGGACATACCGTGCAGGAGGATTGCTCCGGCAGCGACGTGGTGGTCATCAACACCTGCGGCTTCATCGACAGCGCCAAGAGCGAGGCCATCGATACCATTCTGGCGGCGGCGGAGCTGAAGGCCGCCGGTGAGGTGGGCAAAATTCTGGTAACGGGCTGTCTCAGCCAGCGGTATCAGGCGGACATTCTGGAGGAGCTGCCGGAGATCGACGGCATCATGGGGACCGGCTGCTTCGGTGACATCGTCACGGCGCTGGAGCAGGTGGTGAACGGTCAGGAGTGCCGCCATTTTGCCGACATCAACGGCCCCGTGGAGGAGCTGCCCCGTGTGTTGTCCACCCCCCGGCAGTACGCCTATCTCCGCATTGCTGAGGGGTGCAGCAACCGCTGCGCCTACTGCGTGATCCCCTCCCTGCGGGGAAACTACCACAGCCGCCGGATGGAGGACATTCTGGAGGAGGCCCGTGCGCTGGCGGAGGACGGGGTGCAGGAGTGCATCGTCATCGCTCAGGATATCACCCGCTACGGCGTGGATCTGTACGGAGAGCGGCGGCTTCCGGAGCTGCTGCGGGAGCTGTGCAGGCTTCCCTTCCACTGGGTGCGGCTCCACTATCTCTACCCAGACAATCTCTCCGACCAGCTCATTGACACCATCGCCGGGGAGGCAAAGATCTGCAACTATCTGGATATCCCTATCCAGCACTGCAACGACACCGTTCTCAAGGCCATGCGCCGCCGGGAGACCAAGGCCGGGCTGGAGGAGCTGTTCCGCCGGGTGCGGGAGCGCATCCCCGGCGTGGTGCTGCGGACCAGCCTCATCACGGGACTGCCCTATGAGGACGAGGCGGCCTTCGAGGAGCTGTGCGACTTTTTGGGCGAGCAGAAGCTCCAGCGGGTGGGGGCCTTCCCCTACTCTCCGGAGGAGGGAACTCCGGCGGCCAGAATGCTGAACCGGGTGGACACCGAGGAGGCCCAGCGCCGGGCGGAGCTGGTAATGGAGATCCAAACACAGGTCATGGACGAGTTCAACGACAGCCGCATGGGCGACACCGTGGAGGTGCTGTGCGACGGCTATGACGTTCAGGCCATGAGCTATGTGGGCCGCAGCTACGCCGAGAGCCCCGGCATCGACGGGTGCATCTTCTTTACGGCGGAGCGGGATGTGGAGCCCGGAGACTTTGTCATGGTGCGTATCACCGGCGCCATGGACGGCGACCTCACCGGCGAAGCGGTGGAGGAACTTTCTGAGGAGGAATAAAGCTATGCCTATGAACACTGCCAACAAACTGACCCTTACACGGGTGTTTATGATCCCGCTGTTTCTTGTGATCGCATACTGGGGCTTCCCCGGCAGCCGCTATGTGGCGCTGGGGGTGTACATTCTGGCCTGCCTGACGGACCTGCTGGACGGATATGTGGCCAGACACTATAATCAGGTGTCGGACTTTGGCAAGTTTGCCGATCCGCTGGCGGATAAGTGTCTGGTCATGGCGGCGCTGTGCTGGTTCGTGGAGACCGGCGACATGGTGGGCTGGGTGCTGGCTGTGGTGCTGCTGCGGGAATTCGCCGTGTCCGGGATGCGGCTCATTGCCGTGGAGAAGGGCCGGGTCATCGCCGCAGGCTGGTCCGGCAAGGTCAAGACTGCCAGCACCATGGTGTGCATCTGCCTGATGCTTTTCGGCATCCCCCACTGGCTGAATCTGGTGTGTCAGGGTGTCATTCTGGTGACCACCGTCTACTCCGGCGTGGAGTACTTCGCCAAAAACTGGGACGTGTTTCAGGAGAAGAAGTAAGTAAGCGCCTACGAATTTTGATCTCATCATCGGCGGCGGCCCGGCCGGTGCCACACTGGCTCGGCTGCTGCCCCGCTCCATGCGCTGTGCCGTCATCTATCGGAGCGACCTCTCCAAGCCCTGCGGCGGTCTACTCTCGGAGGATGCCCAGCTGTCATTGGCCCGGTATGATATCACCCTCCCTAAGGACGTTCTGGTGGACCCGCAGATCTTCGCCGTCAAGACCATCGATCTGGAGGCCGGACTGGTGCGGCACTATCAGCGCACCTACCTGAATATGGATCAGCGTCAACCGTACCCCGCCGGGAAAAGCCGTACTTGACACCGGCGGGAAATCCTGATACCATAAGCATCGTAATATAGCACGTTGATCGGAAAGAGTACGCCCGGCGCTCCGGGCAGAGAGGGATGGCCACCGGCTGCAAGCCGTCCTGCGGAGCAAGGGCCGAAAGTGCGTCCGGGAGTGCGGGGGATGCAGACGCCCTCCGGCAGGCCGCCGTCACCGGCCATCGAGCGATAAACGAGAGTGGAACCGTGGAGCAGCCGCTTCGCCTCTCATGCCTGCGGGCATGGGAGGCGTTTTCTGTTCTGCACGGAGCTTTCCGAATTTTGCAGCTAAAATTTGCAGCCAAAAGGAGCTTGACTATGTATCTGTATAATTCTGCCACCCATACGAAGGAGGAGTTCCGGACCCACACGCCGGGCCACGTGGAGATGTATACCTGCGGCCCCACGGTGTATCACTTTGCCCACATCGGCAACCTCCGCAGCTACATCATGGAGGATGTGCTGGAGAAGTACCTGCGCTATGTGGGCTACGATGTGAACCGGGTCATGAACATCACCGACGTAGGCCACCTGACCTCCGATGCCGATGAAGGCGAGGATAAGATGCTCAAGGGCGCCCGCCGGGAGCACAAGACCGTCATGGAGATCGCCCAGTTCTACACCGACGCCTTCTTCGAGGACTGCCGCAAGCTGAACATCAAGCGCCCCGACGTGGTGCAGCCCGCCACGGGGCTCATTGATGACTACATCCGCATCATCTCCCGCCTGCTGGAGAAGGGCTACGCCTATGTGGCCGGCGGCAACGTGTACTTCGACACCAGCAAGCTGGAGCGGTACTACGTGTTCAACGACCACAACGAGGAGGATCTGGCCGTAGGCGTCCGGGAGGGCGTGGAGGAGGATCCCAACAAGCGCAACAAGAACGACTTCGTCCTCTGGTTCACCAAGTCCAAGTTCGAGGACCAGGCCCTGAAGTGGGACTCCCCGTGGGGCGTGGGCTATCCCGGTTGGCACATTGAGTGCTCCGGCATCTCCATGAAGTATAACGGCGAATACCTTGACCTCCACTGCGGCGGCATTGACAACGCCTTCCCCCACCACACCAACGAGATTGCCCAGTCCGAAAGCTATCTGGGCCATCCCTGGTGCCCCCAGTGGTTCCACGTGGCCCACCTGAACACCAGCCACGGCAAAATGAGTAAGTCCAAGGGTGAGTTCCTCACGGTCTCTTTGCTGGAGGAAAAGGGTTATGACCCGCTGGCCTACCGTTTCTTCTGCCTCCAGAGCCACTACCGCAAGGCGCTGGTGTTCTCTTGGGAAAATCTGGATAACGCCGCTGCGGCGTACAGCAAGCTCATCGCGAAGATCGCCGCTCTGGACCCGGCGGACGGCAGTGTGAACAACGCCGTGCTTCAGGAGTACAAGGACAAATTCATTCAGCAGGTGGGCAACGATCTGAACACCTCCATGGGCGTTACCGCGCTGTATGACGCCCTGAAGGCCAAGGCCAATGACGCCACGAAACTGGCCATTCTCGATAGCTTCGATACCGTCCTGAGCCTGTCCCTGCTAAAAAGGGCGGCATCTGTCCGGGAGGCCAACGCCAAGGCCCAGAGCGCCAAGGCTGAGGGCGGCTACACCGTCACCGGCGAGGGCGACCCCGCCATTGACGCGCTGGTGCTGCAGCGCTATGAGGCCAAAAAGGCCAAAAACTTTGCCGAAGCCGACCGTATCCGGGACGAGCTGAAGGCACAGGGCATTGAGATCACCGACACTAAGGATGGTACCTCCTGGAAGCGGGTCTGAAGTCTGTCACTCTTAATCAAATAAAAATCGGAGGGCTACTTTTGCAGTTCTCCGATTTTTACATTACCCTTGATCGCCTCTTGTTTTATTGTACCCCTTGTGATAAGCGTTATCACCGCTATTGTATTTCTTTCCAATTCATTCAGCGTTTGAAAAACGCTGTCCGCAAATCGAATTTATTTTTAAGGGCTCTGCATTCTGAATCCACGAGCAAAACGGAAGCACCGGCAACGCCGATGCTTCCGTTTTTCAGCACTCTGTATGCTCACACAGCTCCCGAACCTTGGTCTGAATGCTCTTTAAATCCAAAAACGTGTCCGGCCGCTTGCTCTCATCCCGCAGCAGCGCTGCCGGATGGTAAATGGCGGTCATCTGCACGCCGCCCCGCTGGAACCACTGTCCGTGCTCCTGCGTGATCTTAAAGTCCTCCTTGATGATGACCTTTGCCGCAATGCGCCCGAGGCACACGATGATCTTCGGCTGCACCAGCGCCGCCTGCCGCCGCAGATAGCCGATGCAGGCGTCCTGCTCCACGTTCAGCGGATCCCGGTTCTGAGGCGGGCGGCACTTGACCACGTTGGCAATGTAGACCTTTGTCCGGTCCAGATGGATGATCTCCAGCATATCGTCCAGCAGCTGCCCGGCCCGGCCTACAAAGGGAATACCCTGCTCGTCCTCGTGCTGGCCGGGGCCTTCGCCGATGAGCATGATCTCCGCCGTCTCGCAGCCGTCCCCAAACACCACATGGGTCCGGGTGTCCGCCAGTGCGCAGCCCCGGCAGGCGCCGCAGTCCTGTTTTAAGCGCTCCCAGCTATCTGCCATGGTATCCCCGCCTTTCTGAAATAGCCTTGCTTGAGTATAGCATATTGTTTTCTCCCGTGCAAGCGTATAAGGCAGTGGCGGCCTGCCGA
>OJOV01001599.1_pt1 | contig 17391 bp, 20 predicted proteins | sample 1598281 | NCBI WGS metagenome assembly OJOV01 (sample SAMN03922469, study PRJEB24848) | human gut metagenome | isolation source: stool sample | host: Homo sapiens | place: Germany | collected 2010-11
ATGTTGGCAGGCGCATTATTATCCTGCTTTTTAACCCCATATATGGCTATACCAATCTATATTATTTGGTTAGTTCTGTTTTTTAGGGAAGTCCGCTTTGATAATCATAAAGCGTTTGAAAAATATTTGTTAAAGTAAATTCCAGTTTGCAGGTATGAAAAATTTAGATTTAACAAAGAAGAAAGTGCAGCTGACTTTTTTTCTTTACGCAAAGGAATTGGGAAGCGGTCAGGAGAAAAGACATTTATAAATCTAAGAAAACAAAAAGAACGGAAATCGCTTCGTGGATACTCATAGCGGTGGTGGTACTTGCATTGCTGTCGCCTTTTATTTACCGGAAGTTTCTGGTGCAGGATTCCGTAACGGAATACAAAGAACTGTGGGTCATAACGAAAGGTACAGCAAGGGAAGCCGACAGCGGGTACAATTAAAAAATGAATTTCGAGGAGAAAAATATGCGGTTAGCGTTGGTTCAAATGCCGAATTACGGCAGTGTAGAAGTGAATTTAAGTAAAAGTCTGCGGGCTATTGAAGCGGCGGCAGAACAGGGCGCTGACCTTGTACTGTTCCCGGAGGTGCAGTTGACGGAATTTTTTCCGCAGTATCCAGGACAGGATATGCGTAAGTATGCGGTAACAATTACGGGAGAATCGGTGAAAAAATTCTGCGACACATGCAGGAAAAATAAGATTTCGGCAGTGCCGAATCTATATCTTCTCGAAAACGGAAAGACATATGATGCAAGCATTTTTATAGATAAAAACGGTGAAGTAAAAGGCGTGCAGAAAATGGTGCATGTAGCGCAGGCGGAGCAGTTTTACGAGCAGGATTATTATACGCCGTCCGATGAGGGATTCCGGATTTTTGATACGGAATATGGAAAAATTGGCATTGTCGTATGCTTCGACAGACATTACCCGGAGAGCATACGCACAGAAACCTTGCAGGGAGCGGATTTGATTCTGATACCGACAGTCAATACAAAAGCAGAGCCGTCACAGATGTTTGAGTGGGAACTCCGGGTGCAGGCATTTCAGAACAGTGTTATACTGGCAATGTGCAACCGTGTCGGTGTAGAAGGGAATATGCATTTTTCGGGAGAGTCCATTGTCGTTAATGCGAAGGGAGAAATTCTTGTAAAAGCAGATGATACGGAGCAGATTTTATACGCGGATATAGATATGCAGGAAGCTTTAAAAATAAGAAATGAAAAACCGTATACACAGCTTAGAAGAACGGAGTTTTATTTATAAATTCCGGGATTTACCAAATTATATAAAATAAAAAACAATGGAGAACAACACAATGAGCAAAGCAGTTATTTACTATTCATTAACAGGAAATACAAAAGAAGCCGCCAAAGAGATTGCAAGAAAACTGGGCGCAAAATTATTTGAGATCGATTTGGCAAAGCCATTGCCGCGAAAACCGGCGGCGAAAATGCTTGTCGGCGGAATGCAGTCCACATTCGGAAGAACACCGAAAATAAAAGGCGTTCCCGATAATATAGATTACTATGATGAAATCATATTGGGAATGCCGATATGGGCGGGCTTACCGGCAGCTCCGGTCAATACCTTTATAAAGAAGTACAGCGTGGCTGATAGAATAAATGCCGTCTTTACATTCAGCGGCGGCGGGGACAATGACAGATGTATTGCACAGTTGTCAAAGAAACTTAAAAATTTAAAAAGTGAAGTTGCCCTCGCAGACCGTCACAGTGATAAGGCAAAGGATAATAAGGAAAAGCTGGAGCAGTTTGTAAAGGATATTAAGTGAGCAGTCTTTCTGAATCAGGGGGATTTTTAAGGCAGTGTGTATTCCCGGATACGTGCTGTACATTCTGGTGTGTGTCTATGGAATAAACGGCGCACGGGTATTGTAAATGTAATAAAAGAAAAAAGGGCGGTACCGTATAGATAAAATGTCTATGCGGTACCGCTTTTATTATACATAAAACGCATACCACCATATGCACAATAGATATTGGACATTCCAGCAAAAAGCTCATCATAATAAAAATGTAAAATTTAAGTAAAAAGCTTGACTTAAAGTGAACTTTAACTATTACACTGGAAAAAAGATGGAGGAGAAGTGTGAATAATCCTTAAATTAAAGATTGTTCATACAGCAGTTTTGTAACGCAGGCATCACAAAACTGTACTTATCGCAGAACTGAATGAATTCAGTTCGAGATTTCTCCGGCATTAAAAATGCCTGCGGAATGGAGGAATATATGAAAAAAACAAAAACACTGATTATCACAGCGGCGGCGGTTTCTATGCTTGCGCTGGCTGCGTGTACACAGACGGCAACGGAAGATAAAAATGTGCAGACGACACAGGCACAAATTGATGTACAAAAAGACAGGACTGTGAATTTAACACAGGACGATTCTTACCCGGAATCCTACAGAGAAGAAGTGTTGCAGACGATTCAGACTGTGCAGGACGATATTACGGGAGAAAGTGTTTCATACATTTTCATTACCGATTTGCATTTTGATACGTCCGAAGAAACGGAAACGGCGGCATTCCGCCAGCTTCATGCGATTGTAGATATTGCCAACAATACCGATGTGGATTTTGTCTGTGTCGGCGGGGATTTATACAACGGCAGAGATGCAGAAGAAAACGGAAAGCAGATAGCAATGAACAAGATTGAATCCATTTCCGAAGTGTTAGAGGCATGTGAAAAGCCGGTATTTATCTTAAAGGGCAATCATGATGACAACAGCTTTTCGGCACAGGAAGACGGAAATCTGCTGTTTGATGCAGATTACATTATCAACCGTGAGGAATGGTATTCGGTTACGATGGAACATTTTCCTCAATATGCTGCAAAATATCAGAATGGGTATTATTATTATGACCTGCCGGGAAAGAATACGCGTGTTGTCTGCCTGAATATGAGTGACAGCGATGATACCGTAACCGACGGAAAGCAGGCGCAGATGGGAATGTATTTTTACGGTTATTCGGATGAACAGATTGACTGGCTGCTGAATACGGCAATGGCAAGACAGGACTGTAACTATCTGTTTATGTGCCATGATGCGTTTGATTATCCGCAGGGGTATGTGGCAGGCGATAACAGGGATGTACTGCGTCAAATCTTAACGGCGGCATATACGCATACACCCTTTGAATCAGGTGCGTTTGAAAAAGATTTTTCGCACTGGAACGGAAATGTTGTGCTGTATAATTGCGGACATCTTCATATGGAACGTGCTATCCGGGACGAAGAAACAGGAGGACTGCCGATTTTAAATACACAGATATCCATGTATTCGGAAAAAAGCCAGACATGGATGCAGGATAAAGGATATTCGGCGGTCAGCGGACGTGTAAAGGATACGGCATCGGAAGCCCTGTTTAATGTTGTTATAAGCACCGGCGATAAGATTCGGATTGTGCGGTTCGGTGCAGGCGAAGACCATGAACTACAGTAAAGCTATTAAGACTATCAAATCCTGCCAAACAGAATAAAAAACCGGCAGAGTTTTAATGTATCGGATACATTAAAACTCTGCCGGGTTCAATTTATTAATTTATCAATTTTTAAAATGTGCAATAACGATTAGAGTGTTTCCGGTTCCGGATAATCGACACCGAAAGTTTCAACCGTAACCGTCTTCATAACCTGAGGATTGCGAGGTCTGTCGCTCCAGTCCGTATCGGTTTCGGCAATTTTATTTAAGACGTCAACGCCTTCTGTGAGCATGCCGAATGCCGCATACTGTCCGTCTAAGTGCGGTGCGTTTTCATGCATAATGAAAAACTGTGAACCGGCAGAATCCGGGTGCTGTGCACGCGCCATGGAAAGAACACCCTTTGTATGCTTTAAGTCATTCTGGAAACCGTTGATGTTAAATTCACCCTTGATAGAATATCCCGGACCGCCCATGCCGGAACCTTCCGGGTCGCCGCCCTGAATCATGAAACCTGCAATAATTCTGTGGAAAATTAATCCGTCATAAAAGCCCTTCTTTACAAGGCTGATGAAGTTGTTGACAGTGTTTGGTGCAACTTCCGGGTAAAGCTCGGCTTTCATAATATCGCCATTTTCCATTGTAAATGTAACAACTGGATTTTGATTTGCCATAATAATAATTCCTTTCTGAATATCAAGTATATTCGTTATTGTATCCAGTCATTGCATAAAAGTCAACGTAAATTTTTTGCAAATGTACTATACAATGTATCAAAAAATGTGCTATAATACGACACAAAATGAAATAAGTGGAAAAAGGTATTTTGACACTCATATCAATATATAGAAAATGGAGAAAGAATAAAATGAAGGAAAAAATTATTACATTTGGTGAAATTATGCTGCGTCTTTCACCGGAAAACAGTGAGCGTTTTACACAGTGTCATTCGTTTGAAGCCGTATACGGCGGCGGAGAAGCCAACACAGCCGTTTCTTTATCCAACTTCGGTGTGGATGCGGCTTATGTAACCAAGCTTCCAAAACATGCAATCGGTCAGAGTGCAGTCAATGCATTGCGCCAGTACGGTGTGGACATCAGTAAGATTGTACGCGGCGGCGACCAGATTGGTATTTATTTTCTGGAAAAGAAGACCAGCCAGCGACCATCAAACGTTATTTATAATAGAAGCGGTTCAGCGATTGCACTGGCAGAAGAAAGTGATTTTGACTGGGATGCCATTTTTGCAGATGCAACATGGTTCCATTTTTCAGGAATCACACCGGCAATCAGCGATACACTGGCTAAGGTCTGCTTAACAGCCTGCAAAAAAGCAAAGGAAAAGGGAATGACCGTCAGCTGTGACTTAAATTACAGAAGCAAGCTCTGGAGCGGTGAAAAGGCAAACAAGGTTATGACGGAAATCTGCCAGTATGTAGATATCTGTATTGCCAATGAAGACGATGCGATTGGTATTTTCCAGCTTGAGCCGGTCGGAGAAGGCACAGAAAAGAACGAGTATATTGCAAAAGAACTCATGAAGCGTTTTCCGTTTAAAATGGTGGCAGCAGTTTGGCGTACAGAAACTTCTATCACAACCTTTAAGTTACAGTCTATGATTTATACAGACGGAAAGGCTTATTACAGCAAAGAATATTTCATGCACATTTTAGATTATATCGGTGCGGGCGATGCGTTCTGTGCAGGTCTGATTTATGCCTGCTTACAGAAGTACGATGCTCAGAAAATGGTTGAATTTGCAAATGCAGCCAGCTGCTTAAAGCATACCGTAAGCGGTGATTTCAACCTTGTTACGGCAGATGAAGTCAGCCAGCTCGCATTTTCTGAAAGCGGAAATGAAGTACAGAGATAAAAAAATTTTATAAACTGACATCAACGCTTGAAGCGTCAGCGGGTGCGCAGCCGGTATCAGCCGTAACCGCAACGTCAATGACACTGCCGGGCGTAGTCATATCAGAGGAAGATGAGGGATTGGATTCGTTGTCTTCCTCTGTTTGTTTTTTATACGGTGTTATGGCATTTGCGGCATCGGCGCGTTCCTCGGCTTTGCGGGCGCGTTTTTTCTTTTTAAGCTGTTTGGACGTCAAAGCGGCTTTTTTCTTTGCACCGCAGGATTCTTCAATCTGTTTTTTCTGACGGAGCAGCTGTTCCTTTTTTAAACGGCTGATTTTTAAAGTCCCTTTATTTTCAATCGCATCGGCAATTTTTTGGGCTTCGGCAATGGCTGTTTTTCCTGCATCTGAATTTTTCATGGCGTTGGCATCGGCGCGTGCGGCACGGATAATGCCGGCAACCTGTGCCGGGGATTTGGCATTTGCCATGCGGATCAGATACCCCTGTGCGGTCATGTTCTTTTTAACGACAATTTTACCGGACTGCGTAGTTTTCTTTTTCGTTCTTGACTGTGATTTCGTTTGTGTTGTTGTAAGGCTGCCAAAGCTGCTGCCCAGTGAATTTATAAAAGCAGATGACATTTGCAGGTCCTCCTTATCTTTGATATTATAACGGTATAAGTTTGTGTTGGTTATTCACCCACCTATGAGCAAGCTCATGTGGGTGAATAACCCTTTGACCCTGATATCATATATATATATTATGTGTATCGGCAAAAAATAAAAAAGATTGAGAAAATAAGAAAGTGGATAAAAAATATGCAGAAAAATGTGCGGGAAATCGCAGTCATCATGCAGGATAAAGAAAAAGAATATAAGATATGTGAAAAACTGCGCAGACAGCCGGAACTAAGGGACTTAAAAATTCTCTGCCGGGAGCAGCTGCAGTCCTTAGGACCGTCTGAAACATTTAATAAGCGGTTGAAACGGTTACAACCGTTGGCGGGGCGGGTGCTTTTAACAGACTTACAGGATACGGAACTGCCCGAAGTTGTAAAAAATATTCCGTCAATCGGTTACGGCTTTGATTACAGGGGTAGTGCAAAATATGTCGTGGAAAATACCGATTCAATCGACAAAATGTACTTGGAAACCGTTTATTGCAGATATTACAGATTTCCCCTTGAGATTGCAGAAACCGACAGGCTGATTTTACGGGAAATGCAGCTTGCGGATTTAGACAGTCTGTACGAGGTCTATGATACACTGCGGGACTGTCCGTATATTGAACCGCTGTATGAAAGGGCTGAGGAAGAAGAATTTACAAGACAGTACATCAAAAATATGTACGGCTTTTTCGAGCATGGTTTGTGGCTGGTGATCCGTAAGGAAGATAATAAAGTCATCGGACGGGCGGGGATTGAAAACCGCGAAATTGACGGAGAATTACAAAAAGAACTGGGCTATCTTATCGGAAAGCCGTGGCAGGGCATGGGGTATGCCGCGGAAGCGTGCCTTGCAATTCTTGATTATGTAAAGGAGCGAGAGCTTTGCAGTCATTTATTTTTATGCTGTCATCAAAAAAATATTCCGTCAATCAGCCTCGCACAAAAACTGGGATTTACAGTTTATGCGGAGGATATTGACGGAATAAATCTGTATGTTTGCAGTATCAATTAACGGAATGAATCGGTACTGCTGCAGTATCAACTTATAAGTCGAATGCGTAGCGGATAAAGGCGACAGCATTTTCTAAGTTCGGCGCGGTTACAACGATGCCGTAGCACGGATTATCCATGGTAAAGTCCGTTTCGGTCTTGATCTTGGTATCGGTTAAATCCAGTGCAATCGGAATTTTTGTACCGTCTTCTTTGGTATAGTAAATGATTTTACCGGCTAAGGTTTCCAGTTCCTTATCGGTTAAAACTTCTCTTAAATCCGTTAAAAACGGCTCTTTATCCGTAGAGAAGTAATCGATATAATCAGGACTTGCGATATAACCGTCAATCGAGCCGGTGGATGCCAGTGTGTAGATTTTCTGCTGGCTGGCGCTGACGTCCTGGTCTAAAAGTTTTGGAATTAAGGAATAGTTGTAATCACATTCCACACGTTCCTTTTTGCCGTCAATGCCAAGATATCCGGTAAAACCGGTCGTAATGGCATCGGTTCCGGTATCGTAGCCGGTCATTTTGCCGTCAATGATAACCATGCTGAAAGCGGTTGTATAATTGTTACGCTGAAAAGAGATGACAAAGCTTACAACAGCGATGATTACAAGTACTGCCGCAAGCATAAAATATTTGTAATATTCCCAGATATAGTGAACTTTTTCGGAGAAAGTCAAATCTTTAAACGGAGTCATCTGTTCCTTTACAGGTTTCTTTTTGAAAAATGGCTTCATAGTACTCCTTTCTGCAAATGTTTACAGTTCCATTTTGAAAGACATTAGTCAGTGTAACATAAATTTGTATAAAAGGCACTTGCTTTTAGAAATATTTAATGAAAAAGTAAGAAAAATGCTTTGCTTTTTCGACAGTATCCATATATAATCATACATGTTATCAATACAGAGAGTGAAAGGTAGAAGAATGGGCGTATTTGACATAAACGGTAAATTTTTTAAGACACTCACCAAAGCCGGTGATTTTATTATTCTGACCCTGCTGGCGATGGTGTGCAGTATTCCGGTTATTACAATCGGTGCATCGCTGACGGCGGTGTTTTATGCGGCATTGAAAATGGCAAGAGATGAAGAAGGCTATGTCTGGAAGGAATTTTTTAAATCCTTTAAGCAGAATTTAAAGCAGAGTATTTTGATTGAACTGATTTTAGCAGCGTTTGCGGCAATCCTTCTGGTAGACATTAATGTCTGTGCAAAATGGGCAGCAGACGGCGGCGGTACGCTGGTACAGCTGCTGATGTTTGCGGCAATCGGTATTTTAATTGTGCTGGCGGCGGTTGTGCTGTATGTATTTCCGGTGCTTGCAAAGTTTGACAATACTGTATTTGCAACGATAAAGAATGCACTGGTGCTTTGCATGCACCATCTGCCACAGACCATCAGCATGATGATTGCTACATATGGACTGATTTATTTTACAATGCAGTATGTCGGTATCATGTTTATATCGATTCCGTTGATTTTTTATATTGATTCATTTATTTTTTCAAGAATTTTGCAGCAGTATGTGAAAAAAGATGAAGCGGATACAGATGAGCTGTAAGTAAAAGTAAAATACAGTGAAAATGAAAGCAGTAAAAGACCAAAATAAAAAGTCCCGCAGGATTGGGTAGTATCCTGCGGGACTTTTTTTGGAATAAAATATTCCGTCTATATCTGTACGGTTATGGGATACAGATAACGAAAATAATATACAAAAAGGGGATAATTACTCTGTCGAAACAGTCTGTAATTATCCCCGTTGATAATCGTAAAATATATTCTGTTAAAAAATGTACTATAATGCATCAACACCGCGCTCGCCGGTACGGATACGAACCGCATCGCAGACATCGTAGACAAAGATTTTACCATCGCCGTAAAGACCGGTATTAATTTCTTCAATAACTAAATCAATAATCTTTTCTGCGGTATCATCATCGACAATCGTTTCAACCTTAACCTTCGGAAGCAGGTTACCGCCAAAATCAACACCGTTGTAAGCCTGTTTATGCCCTTTCTGGCTTCCGTATCCCATGATATTGGTAATCATCAGACCGTGTGCATTACAGCTGTTTAAAATTGTCTTTAAATCGTCAAGACGCTCAGGTCTTATAATAATTTCAAGCTTTTTCATTTCTAATCTCCATCTCTATGTGCTTATTTTATCTACAACAGCTGTATCTGTCAATGTGGTACAGACAGAAACGAAGAATGTAAATACAGCAATTGCCTGCACTTATTTTTTTGAAGCTTTTTCTGCGGAAATGTCCATATGCTTTGTAGGAAGACCTTCCATATAAAGCTGCTTACAGGCAGTCAGCATGGTTGAACAGTAGTAAATGGCACAAATGCCGGAACCTGCACCGACAAGAATCGAGGCAAGGGAAATATTGGACATAAATGCGATATAATGAATAAATACCAATGCACCCAGCAACAGCCATACGATTCTGAAAGAACGTGTTGCGGCAGATTTTTCCTGAAATTTTGCTTCTAATATGATGGCTTCCGTATAATAAGTAAAGTAAATTGTAAAAATAGTAGAAAGACCGGCAGCCATTGTGCGCATCTGGGAAGCGCTGTCACCCCAGTCCTTAAAAAGTAGTGCCTGACCGATAACGGCGGCAGCCGTTCCTAAAATAGCGGCAAGTCTTGCTTTTTTAAATAACACATTACGTGGGGCAAGCGGTAAAATACCAATGACAATCAGGATAAATCCGATGACGTCAGAAAAGACATCAATCGTGGCATTGCCGACCCGGACATAGAACTGTAACACAAGCAGTAAAATGCCAATTAAAATCAGTGAAATATTTTTTTTATTCATACGTTTTTTAAGAGCTCCTTTCGATATGCTAATAATCTATTTTACTGGAAACAAAATGCAGGGTCAATGTATTTGACGGATTTTAGAGAAATTTTATGGCGCGTTGGTTGTGAAGTACCGGTCGATATGCTAAAATAGGGCAAAATATGGATATTAAATGCGTAAGACGCTTAATAATGATAGAACGGAGAAGCTTTAAGGTTATGCTTGAATGGTCAACACCTTCCATTTCCGATGGTGACTGGATTCGGAAAATAATTGCGGAATCAGGAAATATGGGCAGTGATGTTTCATTTGCCAATATGTATCTGCTTCGTGAAAAATATGACATACAGATTTGCAGTTACAGAGGTTTTTTACTGCGGCACTACAACGGCTATTATGGAAGAAAGGGATATACCTTTCCGATAGGCACAGGCAGCCTGGAAAAAGCACTGCAAGCATTAAAAGAGGATGCAAAAAAACGCAGGGAGCCGCTGTACTTCTGTCTGCTCACGGAAGAACAAAAGCAGATGTTAGAGGAGGTTTTCCCGGATACATTTGTATTTGAGAGCAATCCGGGGGACAGCGACTACATTTATTCGCAGGAAGAACTGGCAAATCTGGCAGGAAAGGCATTTCATAAGAAGAAAAATCATTTTTCAAAGTTTGTAAGGACGTATCCGGAATACCGCTTTGAGCAGATAGGCGCGGCAAACTGGCAGGATGCGGTGCTTGTGGAAGATATGTGGTATTATGAACATTTGCAGGAAGAAGACGAGTCGCAGAAAAAAGAATATGCGGCGGTCAAAGAAGCGCTGGAGCATTTTGAACAGTTAGAGCTTTTAGGCGGGCTTTTATACGTCAATGATACACCGGCGGCGATGACGGTTGCTTCTTATATTAATGAAGATACGTGTGATATTCATTTTGAAAAGGCGGTCGGTGAATGTGTGACAAATGGTGCATATGCGGCGATTAACAGGCTGTTTGCACAGACGTTAAACTGCACATGGCTGAATCGAGAAGAAGATATCGGAATTGAGGGGCTTCGTAAGGCAAAAATGTCCTACCATCCTAAAATGCTGGTTAAGAAATATAATGCACATTTAAAATGACAGGACACTACAGAATAAATCTGCGGGTCTGATTGGAAAGAAGGAGAGAAAATGCTTTCAAAAGTTTTGAAAAAAGAAACGTGTGCCGAGTGCCGTTTCTGCTGTTCGTTCAGAAGATGCAGTCTTTGGGAAACGCCACTGTTTCCGAAAGAGGTTATGGATTCACTGGAAAAGAAGGGCAGTCCGGTTGTGTTTAAAAAGCAGACGGTTTCGGGAAAAGAATACGGTCAGATGGATTTAACAGGGAAATATCGTACGCAGGATTCCGAGGAGGAAGCCGCCTGTGAATTTCTGGATGCGCACAAGGGCTGTACGTTAAATAATGAAGAAAAGCCGTTTGACTGTAAAATATGGCCGCTCCGGATTATGAAGGAAAATGAAAAGTATGTCATTGCATTGACACCGACCTGTCCGGCAATCAATCAGGTGCCGCTGGAACAGATGAAGGCGTTGGTTGAAGACGGACTTGGAAAAACCATTTATGAATATGCGAAGGAGCATCCGTACATTGTAAAGGAATACCGGGAAGGGTTTCCGGTTTTGATGACATTTTAAAAAATAACAAAGAAATAAATGCCGGGAAGCCGCATGAATACTGAAATTGCAAAAAAATAACAAAAAATTTCAAAAAAAATGAAAAAAGTGCTTGCATTTTATTTTTTGTTATTATATAATACATCTTGTCGTTACGACATACGGCAAACGACATTGGGCTTTCGCCAAATGGTAAGGCACTGGATTCTGATTCCAGCATTGTGGGGGTTCGAGTCCCTCAAGCCCAGTCCTTTATCCCTCGCATGATTGCGAGGGATTTTTTGTATTATAGAACTATTTGTTTCGGAGCAAAACAAATAGCTATGATGGCAGATGAGAAATCGCCTTCGCGAATTTCTCATCGCCGCTTCGCAACAAGTTGCTCAGAATGGAGATTGGTGTGAAAATCCTTAAATCTAAGATTTTCACACAACAGTTTTGTGCCGCAGGCGTCACAAAACTGTCCTTATCGCAGAACTGAATAGATTCAGTTCGCGATTCCTCCGGCATTAAAATGCCTGCGGAATGGAGATTGGTATGATTGAATTAGGAAAAACACAATGTTTGAATGTTGTAAAAATCGTAGATTTTGGTATTTACCTTGGTACAGAAGAAGATAAAGTTTTACTGCCAAAGAAGCAGGTTCCGCAGGACATTGAAGTGGGCGATGCACTGACGGTTTTTGTTTACCGTGATTCCAGTGACCGTCTGATTGCGACGACGAAGACACCGAAGCTGGAACTGGGACAGATTGCAAAGTTAAAGGTTTCGGAAGTCGGTAAAATCGGTGCATTTTTAGACTGGGGACTGGAAAAGGATTTGTTCCTTCCATTTAAAGAGCAGACAACGCATGTGGAAAAAGGTGATACCTGTCTGACGGCACTTTATGTTGATAAGAGTAACCGTCTGGCAGCAACCATGCGCGTATATGATTATTTAAGCTGTGACAGTCCATATGTAAAAGACAGCGCCGTACAGGGAACAGTCATTGAAATTAACCCGGATTACGGTGTGTACGTAGCGGTAGATGACCGTTATTTTGGCATGATTCCGAAAAATGAAGTATTCGGAAAGATTCAGATAGGCGATACAATTCACGGCAGAGTATCGAAAGTGCGCGATGACCATAAACTGTCAATCAGTCTGAAACAAAAAGCCTATATACAAATGGATGAAGATTCCAGTATAATATATCATGCAATTGAAAAAAGAGGCGGAAGTCTTCCTTTTACAGATAAAGCAGCGCCTGAGATTATCAAAGCCGAATTTGATATGAGTAAGAATGCGTTTAAACGTGCGGTCGGGCGTCTGTTAAAAGAAGGAAAAATTGAGATTGCAGAAAGCTGTATCAAGCTGAAAAAGTAAAAAGGAGAGAAAGTATTATGCAGAAAGTTATCAGTACAAAGAGAGCACCGGGGGCAATTGGACCTTACTCACAGGCAATTGAAATTAATAATATGGTATTTACATCAGGTGTCATTCCTGTAAATCCTGCAACCGGTGAAATTGCAGAGGGTGTGGAAGCACAGGCAGAGCAGGCATTTGAAAATCTTTGCCATCTGGTAGAAGATTCAGGCTCTAAGGTAGAAAATATTGTAAAGACAACCGTATTTATCAAGGAAATGAACGATTTTGGCAAAATCAACGAAATTTATAAGAAATATTTCAAAGAACCGTTCCCGGCACGTTCCTGTGTAGAAGTTGCAAGACTGCCAAAGGACGTTTTACTTGAAGTTGAAGCGATTGCATGGAAGTAATCTATGTGTAAACGAATTAACAGATTTATTCCGGTACTTTTTGTAAGCAGTATTGTGCTGACGATTCTTGCAGGAGCTGTTATTGCGGTAACGGGTGTGAATATACCGCTTTGGGGCAGTTATCTTATCAGTCAGGCAATTGTACTGCTTCCGGCACTGGTTTACGTAGCAGTCCATAAGATTAATATTATTGCGTGTATGCCGTACCGGAAACTGCGGATATCGGACGGACTGTTAAGCCTGCTGATTGGTTATACGCTGATTCCGCTGATGTTATTTATCAACAGTGTATCAGGACTGTTTTCAACAAATTATGTGCAGGGATCTGTGCAGGAACTGGTTGCATATCCATTTTGGCTGCAGCTTCTGATTATTGCAGTACTGCCTGCGTGTGTGGAAGAATTCGTTTTCCGTGGATTGATTTATCATTCTTACAGAAAAAATGGAATTTTAGGGGCAGCGGTGCTTAGCGGATTGGTCTTTGGGCTGATGCATTTGAATATCAATCAGTTAAGTTATGCGGCGGTAATGGGAATTATATTTGCACTGCTTGTAGAGGCTACAGGCTCTATGTATTCTTCAATGCTGGCACATTTTGCAGCGAATTCCTATTCGGTGATTCTGATGCAGCTGGTGTCAATGACATCAGGCGGCAGTGAACTGCTTGAACAGAGTGCGCAAGCAGCGGAAAGTTCAATGAACAGTGTGCCGGTGATTATTGCACAGCTTGTGATGCTTGGACTTGTGGCGGCAGGGTTTTTAGGAATTGCCTATCTGCTGTTTAAAAAGATTGCAGTCAGAAACGGACGATGGGAGTATCTGAAAGAACAGCTGCATAAGGGCTTTAAACCGCAAAACGGCGAGCGTTTTATAACACCTCCGCTGATTGCAACAGTTGCGGCGGCACTTGCATATATGCTTTATATAGAATTTATATAAAGTTTCCGGATGAAAATGCTTTGGATAAAAATATTTTGGGGACAGTATTGTGATAGAAATGTCACGATATTGTCCTTTTCTGCGAAAAGATGAAGTGGATGGGATGAATGGGCTTTTCGGATTTGGCACATTAAAATGTTTTTGAAATGAGGAAATGAAAAATGAATGCAGCAAAAAAACTTGTAACATTTGTTAAAAAAGAAACGGTTTTGTGCATTGCGGGTCTGCTGGCTGTGGTGAGTATGTTTATAATTCACCCGTCAGCAGACTATTTTGGTTATATCGATTACCGCGTGCTTGCGCTGTTGTTTTGTTTTATGGCAGTAGTTGCGGGCTTTCGCAGTGTGGGACTGTTTGAATGGCTTATCAAAAAAATGCTGTGTTATGTAAAAAATGCAAGACAACTGGAGCTGGTGTTGGTACTTGGCTGCTTTTTTGCCAGTATGTGGATTACAAATGATGTCGCCCTGCTGACGTTTGTGCCGTTTGCGGTGGCGGTATTACAGGCGGCAGGTCTGACAGAAAATCTGATTTTTGTCATTGTTATGCAGACGATTGCGGCGAATCTCGGCAGTATGTGTACGCCAATCGGGAATCCACAGAATCTCTATCTGTATTCGCTGTCGGGCAGTCCGGTTACAGCGTTTTTAAAGCTGATGTTTCCGGTGACGGCGGTGTCACTTGGATTACTGCTGGTGACGTCGCTTTGTATTCCTAAACGGGAAATTAAGGTGCAGGCGGAGAGAGCTATTTTGGAACAGGGAGCGGCAGACAGAAAAGCGGCAGGCAGGGCTATATCAGACAGAAAGATGTCAGGTGCGGAAGTATCGGATAAAGAGGAAATGGTCCGGGAAAATGCAAAAGATGAGAAAGTACGGCTGTGTGGATATTTGACATTGTTTTTCCTGTGTATTCTGACAGTGCTTCATGTACTGGATTACAGAATGTTACTGGCTATTGTTATCGGTGTCCTTTTTGTATTGGACAGACAGTTGTTCACAAAGCCGGATTATATGCTGTTGATAACATTTGTGGCATTTTTTATTCTTGTGGGTAACATTAAAAATATGGACGGCTTCAGTGCTTTTTTAAGGACACATGTGGGCGGACACGAACTGGCAGCATCAATTTTTGCAAGCCAGATAATCAGTAATGTACCGGCGGCGGTGCTGCTGTCGGGCTTTACGGAAAATATCAATGCGCTGATTCTCGGCACGAATATCGGCGGACTGGGAACACTGATTGCATCAATGGCAAGTCTGATTTCTTATAAGCAGTATGCGCTTACGCCACAAAGTGAAAAAGGAAAGTATATGTTGGTATTTACCGGCTGGAATGTTGTATTTCTTGTGATTTTGTGGATTGTGGCGGCTGTATTTTATTAAAGAGAAAAAAATGAAAATTGGAAGCGCAAAACACAAACCGGAATCCGCAGGAAAAGCAGGAATGCCGGGACAGAGCGAGAGTGGGGGATACATAGAGGAAATGCATAAGTTAAAAAGAATATAAAAGTTTCTGAACCTTATATCAAAGTAAGGTTTAGAAACTAAATAAAAAAGGAGTTGTATATGAATTACTTCATAACAACTCCCTTTTTATAAGAAAATGAGAAAGGAAAAAATAATAAGAAAAACTAAACGTAGTAATCTATATTCTGTCCAAGATAAGGAGTAACGGAAGATTCCATAATCTTTACCATTCCATCGCCCATATCTTCGACGGTATCTAACGATTTACTAAGCATCGCAACACTGACATCGTTCAAAATGTTCTGTGTGCTCATTGCTGTTGATAAAGAAGCTATATCCATATTGCACCTCTTTCAAATATCTTATCAACTGTTTGTATCTTATGTATGTATTATAATACAAGGATTTGGAAAATGCAACACTTTTCTACAAAAAAATGAAGAAAAAAGAGAAAAAATGTCACATTTTATACAAATATGGTCCAGCAAATGTGCTGTCCCTCAACGTGTTACTTAACTTCGGTCCAGCACATTTGCTGGACTGTGGCGATGCCGAACGAACTATTTTCGCCGGAGTAGGGTGGCAGCCCGGAGGGATTTTATCATAGTGTTACTTAACTTCGATCCAGCACCTTTGTTGGATGGTGGAGGAAAACTTCGCCGAACGAACTATTTTCACTGGTTAGTATAGTCCGCACATTTTCCGGGCATACTGTGGGAAAAGTAAGGAAAGCGGAGTGTGGGATGAAGCGGTATTTGTATTTGGCGGCAGGGACATTTTTGATGGCGGCAGCATATAAGAGCATTTATCAGTCGGTGGGTATGGTGACCGGCGGATTTTCGGGAATTGGAGTCATTGTAAACCGTGTAACAGGTGGCGTATGGGCGGGCGGCGTGCCACTGTGGATTACCAATGTTACATTAAATGTGCCATTGTTTATTGCTGCATTTTATATAGAAGGAAAAGAATTTATAAAAAACACTGTTACCGGGGCGGTACTGCTTACACTGTACCTGGCGGTGCTTCCGGCAGTTCCCGTAGATGCAGCGGATTATCTGCTGGCGGCAGTGTATGGCGGGGCAGCCTGCGGAGCCGGTATCGGACTGGTGTTAAAATCCGGATTTACAACCGGCGGAACGGATATGCTGGGGGTATTGCTGCACCGGTTTTTCCGCCAGTATGCACTGGCAAGTATTATTCAGGTGCTGGACATGGCGGTTATTATTGCAGGTGTGCTGGTATTCGGAATGAGTGTCAGTCTGTATGCCATTATTGCCGTTTATGTCACGGCGCTGGTGACAGATACGGTGCTGGAAGGCACGAAGCAGGCAAGGGCAGTGTGGATTATTTCCGATAAAAATGAGCAGATTGCACCGGTGGTTATGGAAAAAATGCACCGTGGCATTACACGGTTTCCTGCAAGCGGGGTCTATACGCAGCAGGAAAAAAGTGTGCTGCTGTGCGTGGTTTCAATCAAACAGATACCGTATCTGAAAGAAATCGTAATGGAAATAGACGAAAACAGCTTTTTAATCGTTGGTGATGTTCGTGAAGTAATGGGGAATGGTTTTGTACAAAAGTTACAGTAAATCAGTGTCTATAGTAAATTTGACGAAAATATCCGCAGATATTTGTTGAAATACAATATGGTAATTATCGGCTGATTATTGTATTATTTATAACAACAACAGACGCGGGCAAGATGCGAAAGCGAAAGGCGTCATTTATTTAGGAGGATATTTTAAAATGGCAAGTTTATCACTTAAAAATGTTTGTAACTGTCTCTTATACACATCTCCGAGCCCACGAGACGGACTCCTAT
>OJOV01001611.1_pt1 | contig 17279 bp, 10 predicted proteins | sample 1598281 | NCBI WGS metagenome assembly OJOV01 (sample SAMN03922469, study PRJEB24848) | human gut metagenome | isolation source: stool sample | host: Homo sapiens | place: Germany | collected 2010-11
TGTTAACCTTAAATCTAATACTATGAAAAACACAGTGCAAAGATACGGACTTCTGGGATATCTGCAAATAAAACAAATAAAAAAGAGTGTTTTATAACATGTTTTAGTAAAAGTGTTGTTTTTGTTAAGGCTTACTAAGGATTTGAGTCCCCTCAGTACTTGTTTTCTAAAAAAGAATTATCTTTGCATGGCTGCGAAAATAAGCTGCACTTTTGCATATTAATAAATTTATAAAGAACAACTACTGTGAGCGAAGAAGATATTGTCCTTACTCCGATGATGAAACAGTTCTTGGACCTGAAAGCCAAGCATCCTGATGCCGTAATGTTGTTTCGTTGCGGTGACTTCTATGAAACTTATTCTACCGATGCTGTTGTTGCAGCCGAAATCCTGGGAATTACCCTGACTAAGCGTGCCAATGGTAAAGGAAAGACTGTTGAAATGGCAGGATTCCCTCATCATGCATTGGATACGTATCTACCTAAGCTGGTACGTGCCGGGAAGCGTGTGGCCATCTGTGACCAGTTGGAAGACCCGAAGATGACCAAGAAACTGGTGAAGCGGGGTATTACGGAACTGGTAACTCCCGGTGTTTCCATCAATGATAATATACTGAATTACCGGGAGAATAATTTCCTGGCTGCCGTACACTTTGGTAAGGGAGCGTGCGGTGTGGCATTTCTCGATATATCTACGGGTGAGTTTCTTACAGCAGAAGGGCCTTTTGACTATGTAGACAAGCTATTGAATAACTTCGCGCCCAAAGAAGTACTTTTTGAACGTGGTAAGCGGGGGATGTTCGAGGGAAATTTCGGAAGTAAGTTCTTTACTTTCGAACTGGACGACTGGGTATTTACAGAGACCACCGCCCGGGAGAAACTTCTGAAACATTTTGAAACGAAGAATCTGAAAGGTTTTGGTGTAGAGCATCTCAAGAATGGTATCATCGCTTCGGGAGCCATCCTGCAATATCTCATCATGACGCAGCATACCCAAATCGGGCATATCACTTCTTTGGCACGTATTGAAGAAGATAAATACGTCCGTCTGGATAAATTCACGGTCCGTAGCCTTGAGCTGATAGGCAGCATGAATGATGGAGGCAGCAGCTTGCTGAACGTGATTGATAAGACTATCAGTCCGATGGGTGCCCGTTTGCTGAAGCGCTGGTTGGTGTTTCCGTTGAAAGATGTACTGCCTATCAATGAACGCTTGAATGTAGTGGAATATTTTTTCCGTCAGCCGGATTTCAAAGAACTGATCGAAGAACAGTTGCATTTGATAGGCGATCTGGAACGTATCATCTCTAAAGTGGCTGTAGGACGTGTTTCTCCTCGTGAAGTAGTTGCATTAAAGGTAGCTTTGCAGGCTATTGAGCCTATTAAGGAAGCTTGTCTGGAGGCGGATAATGCTAGTCTGAACCGTATCGGTGAACAACTGAATATCTGTAAGTCCATTCGCGACCGCATTGAAAAAGAGATTAATAATGATCCTCCGTTGCTGATAAACAAAGGTGGTGTTATGAAGTCAGGCGTCAATGCCGAATTGGATGAATTACGTCAGATAGCTTATTCCGGTAAAGATTATCTGCTACAGATACAGCAACGGGAAAGTGAACTGACTGAAATTCCCAGTCTGAAAATCGGTTACAACAATGTATTCGGTTACTATATTGAAGTGCGCAATACACATAAGGATAAGGTACCACAGGAGTGGATACGTAAACAGACCTTGGCCAATGCCGAACGTTACATTACACAAGAGCTGAAAGAGTACGAAGAGAAAATTCTCGGCGCCGAAGATAAGATATTGATACTGGAAACCCAGCTCTACATGGAATTGGTGCAGGCTCTAAGTGAGTTTATTCCTGCCATTCAGGTGAATGCAAACCAGATCGCGCGTCTGGACTGTTTGCTGTCTTTTGCCAATGTGGCACGTGAGAATAACTATATACGTCCTGTCATCGAAGATAACGATGTTCTGGATATCCGCCAGGGACGACATCCGGTTATCGAGAAGCAACTTCCCATAGGAGAGAAGTACATTGCCAATGATGTGGTGCTGGATAGTAGCTCGCAACAGATCATCATCATTACCGGTCCGAACATGGCGGGTAAGTCTGCATTGCTGAGACAGACGGCGTTGATAACGCTACTGGCGCAGATTGGCAGCTTCGTACCTGCCGAGAGTGCACATATCGGTTTGGTAGATAAGATATTTACCCGTGTAGGTGCCAGTGATAATATCTCTGTCGGAGAGTCTACTTTCATGGTGGAAATGAACGAGGCGGCTGATATTTTGAATAACCTTTCTTCGCGCAGTCTGGTGCTTTTTGACGAGTTGGGACGAGGTACATCTACGTACGACGGTATTTCTATTGCCTGGGCAATTGTAGAGCATATCCATGAACACCCTAAAGCAAAGGCACGTACGTTGTTTGCTACGCACTATCACGAGTTGAACGAGATGGAGAAAAGCTTCAAGCGTATCAAGAACTACAATGTTTCCGTTAAGGAGGTGGATAATAAGGTCATTTTCCTGCGTAAACTGGAACGTGGCGGTAGTGAACACTCCTTTGGTATCCATGTGGCAAAGATGGCAGGTATGCCGAAAAGTATCGTAAAACGTGCGAATGACATTCTGAAACAGCTTGAGGCGGACAATCGTCAGCAAGGTATTGCAAGTAAGCCGATGGCGGAAGTAGGAGAGACGCGTGGCGGCATGCAACTTAGCTTTTTCCAGTTGGAAGATCCTGTGCTCTGCCAGATACGTGACGAGATTTTGAATCTGGATGTGAATAATCTGACCCCGCTGGAGGCATTGAATAAATTGAATGATATTAAGAGGATTGTAAAAGGGAAGTAAAGCTTCCCTTTTTTATTCTTATCCGGTGACGCTATTCGTTGATAGAATCCATATCTGTCAATTCTTTCTTCACACTATCCTTCTGCTGTTCCCTATATTGGCGTGGTGGCATACCGAAACGCTGGGAGAATAACTTATAGAACGTTCCGCGGTTATTGAAACCTGTCTTGTCCATAATTTCCTCAATGGTATAGTTCTTTGTCAGCAACAGTCGCTCGGCCATTGTGAGGCGATATTCTTTGATGATATCAGCAGGAGATTTGTCTGTTATAGGTTTTAATTTACGGTAGAACTGACGGGTGCTATAGCCCAGGTCACTGCTCAATAGTTCAACGGATAAGTCAGGGTTTGTGATATTCTTTTCTATGGTTTCTATCACCTTATCCAGGAATTCCTGATCTTCTTTGTGGATACAGTTCCCGTTTTCCACTTTGAATGAACTGAATATGGAACTATAATATTCTTTCAGGTCCGATTCTCTTTTAATCAATCGGTAGACTACTTTCTCTAAATATTTTACATTGAAAGGTTTCGTCACATACACTTCTGCACCAGCCTCAATGCCTTTCACCTGATCGTCTTCGTGATGAAGGGCAGACAGTAGAATGAGTGGAATATGGCTCCATAACTTGTTTTGCTTGATTTTCTGGGCAAAGGAAAGCCCGTCTATTTCAGGCATCATCACATCTGAAATAATCAGATCCGGCTGCTTCAGTTCCAGGCTGGCCAAAGCTTCTGCAGCGTTATTGAAAGATAATACATTGTATTTATCTACAAATATTTCCGAGACGAACCATAACATCGAAGGATCGTCGTCAATGATCATAACCGTGTGCTTGGAAGTGTCGAAATTAACAGTGGTCTGTTCCAGTTCCATGGGCTCCGTATTTGTATTCAGAGGTCCTGTTTCATACACTTTTTGGGGTGTTTCTGCTTCCTGTGCAGTGGGCGATAGTTCCGGTAAAGTGACTGTAAATGTAGTTATCTCATTCTGAATACTGCTGACATTGATTTCACCGTTCAACAGAGTAACCATATTCTTACAAATGGCCAATCCCAGCCCATTCCGTGAATTTTTGCCATTCATTTCAAAAGAATCCAATATCTTATAGCGATCGAATATCTTTGCAAGATTCTCTTTCGCTATCCCCTTTCCTGAGTTGGATATATTAAGAGTTAGAAGCTGCTTTTCTACTTTCAGACCGATGGTGATATTCCCTTCTTCCGGAGTATATTTAAAAGCATTTGAGATCAGGTTATTAACGATCTTATTGAAACAACTGATATCCGTGTTCCATTCGATGTCCGGTTCAATATCCAACCGATAGTTCAGATTCTTATTTTCAGCCAATTCACAGAAGGATTCCGCTATGTTCCGGAGTTTGTCCGATACGGATAATCTTTGGATAGAAAGCACCTTATGACCGGTTTCCAGCCTGCGGAATTCCAGCAGTTCCAGAATCAAACCATTCAGTTTTTCTGTATTCTGCTGTATCATCTTCCCGTATTTGCGGATGTACGAATCAGATTGCGGGTAGGCAAGTATCTTTTCGCACGGACCATAAATCAGCGTCAGTGGCGTACAGAATTCATGAGTGATGTTGGTAAAGAAACGCAGCTTGGACTCATAGACTTCTTCTTTCTTTTCCCGGTTCAATTTCTCAATCATGCGGTGCTGCTTCCGGCGGTATTGATGAACTATCCTGTAAACAGCAAGAATGCAGAACAAAGCGATTAATATGAAATAGAGAATATATGCCCAATTACTTAAATACCAGGGAGGAGTAATCTGAATCAGAAGTTTCTGCGGTTCGCACTCTTTTCCATTCATGTTATTCTTGTATTTCACTAACAAAGTATATTGTCCGGGTGCAAGATTGGAGAAGATGGCGCTGGCCGATGTTCCACTTTCTATCCACTGGCTGCTTACTTCGTCCAATTTGTAAGAATAAGAGTAATTGTTACCATTTATATAATCTATTGCCATAAAGTCGATGCAGAAGAAGTTCCGGCTATAATCCAGCTGAAGTATCTTCTTTCCTTTTTTGTCGTGGAGAAAATCATGAATATTGTATTCTTTTCCGAAGATAGATAATCCCTTCAGGTTTATTTGAGGCATATAGTCTGCCATAATATAAGCATTAGGCTTGACGGTAACAAATCCGTTTGTCCCTCCGAAGAATAAAGTTTCGGTCCGCGAGTCTTTATAGAAAGCTCCATCACTGAATTCAGTGACTTCCAGTCCGTTTTCCCGGTCGTAAGTCTGCCCGGTATTGGTTTTAGGGTTGAACCTTACCAGTCCTTGATTCGTGCTGATCCAAAGGTTATTTTGCTGGTCTTCCAAAATGCCATGTACTGTGTTGTTTGAGAAAAGGTCAGCCCTGTCATGATAATGTGAGTAATCTTCATTGAAGTGAAGTAGTCCGGAACTGGTTCCCAACCAATATCCTTTCTCATTTTTATAAATGGCGAAAATATCATTGGCCGTCTGACTGTTCACTACATTATCAAACCTGTATGGAGTTAGCTGTTCGGTTTCGACATTGAGCCGGTAGGCTCCATAGCCACGATTACCGAACCAAAGGATAGAATCATTCTCTTGGAAGGAGGTAAAGAAATAATTGGAAGCCATACGCCCGTCATCCAGAACAATTCTGGTAGCCGATTTAACGGAAGGAGAGCTACCGGCTTTATCCAAAATAACTTTTACGATACCCTCACCTACAGTGGATACCCATAAAGTGGTATCATTTAATTCGTTGATGGAGTGTACATATTTCACCTTCTTTCCATCGGCTATCACTGTAAACGCTTTCAGCTGTTTATTCTGGTATGAATAGTAGTTAAGCCCGTTTTCCGTTCCAATCCATAGCCTGTTCGCAGAACCGGGGGCAAAGCAATAGACGGTGTTGTCGGTTAAGGTACTGTTGCTGATGGAAATCCGGTCGAAAGAAACTGCTGCATTGGTTTCCGGAGAATAATTCCTGATACGCAATATACCTCCTCCTTTGGTTCCTATCCATAAGGTTTGTTCCTCGTCGTAGTAAACGGTACGTACGGGGTTGTTTATCTGGTATACAGGAGTATCCAGCAGTGTATTGGTAATGGAGAAAGCATCATTGAAATACATGTATACCCCTTGTCCGTCTGTTCCTATCCAAACAATATCCTGATATTTGTCCTTCATCAGGCAGAAGATGCCGGAATGGATTTCTGTATCTTGCATCTGGTATTTTATTTTCTGATCGGACATATATTTCAATACGATCAATCCGCTACTTTTGAAGCCAATGTAATAGTCGTTTTGTTGTTTGATGATGGAAGAAACTTCTCCGCGTGTTTCGACTTCTGCTTTGAGATCTGCAATAAAGTATTGCTGTTGATTTCCGAAGTCATATTTATAGAGTGAGTAGGTCTTATCGATGAAATAGACCAGGTCTTCTTCTGCGAATGCCCATAATAACTGTTCGGAATGTTTAAAAAGATTGTTGGGGGTGAGGGCTATCTCTTCTTTATTCTTGATTATCTGATAGCTGCGGGTGTCATTATTCGAATGAATACCCATAGAATATTGTTTTTGTCGATGATAGTGGATAATACGTGTCCGAATGCTATTTGAGGTACTTCCAACTTTTGGAAGAGTTGTTTTTCCGGTTGATAGTAATAGATATATCCGTCGTCTTTTACAATGAAAAGGTCATTATCCCTGCTTTTTGCCATATAGTTCTTGTCTTTAAACTCCGTAAAGCTTTTGGATGTCTGGAGTTTAGTATCCAGACGGTCCAGTCCATAGTTGGTCTGTATCCATAATACATCCTTTTCAGTCTCCATGATGTCGTTAATCAGGTTTCCGGATAATGGGGCTTTCGTCGGGTTGACAGGATTATATACATGGATATTGGTGCCGTCGAAAATATTCAGACCATCACATGAACCGATCCAGATGACTCCCTGATGATCCTGGTAAAGGGATAAGATAGCACTGTTGGATAAGCCGTTTTTGTTTGAAAATTGCCGTAGACTGTATGCATGAATCAAATGCGGAAAGCAGCATAAGATGCAGATAAGCAGTGAAACTTGAGGGAAGTAGTGTTTGTTTTTCATATCTGTATATCGGACTAATTAGGTATTGCAAAGATAGAGAATTATGGTAGGATATGGTTGGGAAGCATAGAAAAAAGAGTAATACTTTTCTGACTTTTTTGTGCGTTTTACAGCCATAGCCATGTAATTACACTTTTATGGCATAAATATAGGTATGCTTTTAGGTAAGTGCCGCTATTTTTGCGATTGATAAATATCTGTATTATTCACAATAGAATATTTTACTATGAAATTACCAGTTATCCTATTAGCATCTGCGCTGCTTTGTTCAGGTAGTATGCATGCACAGAGTGCAAAACCGGAGAAAAAAGCGAAAGCTTATATGGTGGCAGATGCCCACCTGGATACCCAATGGAATTGGGATGTCCAAACCACCATCAAAGAGTATGTTTGGAATACCTTGTCCCGTAATCTGTTTTTGTTGAAGAAGTATCCCGATTATATCTTCAATTTTGAAGGAGGTGTCAAATATGCTTGGATGAAAGAATACTTTCCCAGTGAATATGAGCAACTCAAAGCATTTGTGCGTTCAGGTCGCTGGCATATCAGTGGCAGTAGTTGGGAAGCATCGGATGTGCTGGTACCCTCTGTTGAGTCTTCCATTCGTAACATCCTGCTTGGACAGGAATATTACAGAAAAGAGTTCGGGACAGAAAGCACGGATATTTTCTTGCCCGACTGTTTTGGCTTTGGCTGGACGCTGCCTACTATTGCCAAACATTGCGGTCTCATCGGCTTTTCTTCACAGAAACTCGACTGGCGTAACCATCCTTTTTATGGAGAGAGCAAACATCCTTTTATGCTTGGATTGTGGAAGGGGATTGACGGTTCTTCTATTATGCTTGCTCATGGCTATGATTATGGTAAGCGCTGGAATAACATTGACCTGTCGGAAGATAAAGAATTGTTGGGACTGACTAAGCGCACTCCATTGAATACGGTTTATCGCTATTATGGTACGGGTGATACGGGTGGTTCTCCCTCAATAGGCTCTGTCAGTTCTGTAGAGAAAGGTATCAAGGGGAACGGACCGTTAGAAATAATCAGCGCAACGAGCGATCAGTTATTCAAGGATTATCTTCCTTATGAAAAACATTCGGAATTGCCCGTTTTCAACGGTGAATTGCTGATGGATGTACATGGAACCGGATGTTATACTTCGCAAGCTGCCATGAAGCTTTATAACCGTCAGAATGAACTTTTGGGAGATGCTGCCGAAAGAGCGGCCGTAGCAGCGGATTGGTTGGGTATAGCCGGTTATCCGGGTGAAAGTCTGAGAGAAGCATGGAAGCGTTTCATTTTCCACCAATTCCATGATGACCTTACCGGTACCAGTATCCCACGTGCTTATGAGTTTTCGTGGAATGATGAATTGCTTTCATTAAAGCAATTTTCAGGTGTTCTGACAGCTTCGGTAGGGGCTGTTTCTGAGAAAATGGATACTCGCGTCAAGGGTATTCCGGTTGTGTTCTACAATGCACTCGGATTTCCGGTTACGGATGTAGCGGAGGTAGCGATTGAAGCTCCCAAATTCCCTAAAGGTGTCAGTGTTTATAATGCGGAAGGCAAGCAAGTTGCTTCCCAATTACTTTCTTACCGGAATGGAACTGTGTATTTATTGATAGAAGCAACTGTACCTGCTACAGGATATGCCGTGTATGATGTCCGACTTTCCGGAAGCCAGAAGCAGGCAGATTCTTTTGTTTCAGAAACAACAGTGGAGAACTCTGTCTATAAAATCTCATTGGATAAGAAGGGAGATATAATCTCGCTTTACGATAAGAAAAACAATAAAGAACTTGTTAAGGACGGCAAATCTATTCGTCTGGCTCTTTTTACTGAGAATGAATCATATAATTGGCCAGCTTGGGAGATTCTGAAAAAGACTATTGACCGTGCGCCTGTTTCTATTACTGAAGACGTGAAAATGAATCTGTGTGAGAATGGTGCCCTGCGCAAGACTTTGTGTATAGAAAAGCGCCATGGCAAATCGTTGTTCCGTCAGTATATTCGGCTTTACGAGGGAGAATTGGCTGACCGTATAGACTTTTACAATGAGATAGACTGGCAGTCAACGAATGCACTGCTGAAAGCAGAATTCCCCTTGAATGTTGATAACGAAAAGGCGACCTACGATCTGGGTATAGGCAGCGTTCAGAGAGGTAATAATATATTGACCGCTTATGAAGTATATGCCCAATATTGGGCGGATTTAACCGATAGTGACGGCAGTTATGGTGTTTCTATTATGAATGACAGTAAATATGGCTGGGATAAACCTGATAATCATACACTCCGCCTGACATTGCTTCATACACCCGAGACTAAGAACAACTATCCGTATCAGGACCGTCAGGACCTGGGATATCATACTTTCACTTATAGTTTGGTAGGGCATGCCGGCGGTTTGGACAAGGCGCAGGTCGTTAAGGAGTCTGAAGTATTGAATCAGCGTCTGAAGGCTTTTACTGCCGAGAAACATTCCGGAACATTGGGCAAAGCCTTTTCTTTCGCATCTTCGGACAATAGTAACGTTGTCATCAAAGCTTTGAAGAAAGCGGAAAGTTCGGACGAATATGTGGTGCGTGTGTACGAAACGGGTGGCAAAGCTCCACAAAATGCAGTGATGACATTTGCAGGAACTATTACAAGTGCCGTTGAAGCAGATGGTACGGAGAAGAGTATAGGAAGTGCGGACTTCAGTGGTAATCAGCTGGAAGTCTCCATACAGCCCAACAGCATCAGGACCTATAAAGTCCGTTTCAATGATAATAAGAAGGAAGAATTGCGATGCGAACAACTGCCTCTCAATTATGACCGTAAATGTTTCAGCTGGAACGAATTTCGTTGGGAGGCTAATTTCGAAGCCGGTTATTCTTATGCCGCTGAATTAATACCTGCCGATATAACTGTTAATCGTGTTCCTTTCCATCTGGAAACAAAAGAAGAAATGAATGGTATGTTATGTAGCGGAAATACCTTGCAACTGCCTGCCGGACATTCCTATAACCGTTTGTATATACTGGCTGCTGCGGCAACTGCTGAAGAAGATGTTAGAGGCGTATTCCAGACAGGGAAGAATTTGCAGGAGATTGTCGTTCCTTCTTATACCGGTTTCATCGGACAATGGGGGCATACAGGCCATACACAAGGCTATTTGAAAGATGTAGAAGTGGCCTATGTCGGTACACACCGCCATTCCGCTGAGGGAGATCATGCTTATGAGTTTACTTATATGTTCAAGTTTGCCATTGACATCCCTGCTAAAGCAACTGAGGTTATCCTGCCCGATAATAAAGATATTGTTATTTTTGCTGCTACATTGGTTGAAGAACCATATGCACCTGTTAAAGCACTATCTACTTTATTCCAGACTGCCAATGAAGATGATACCAGCTTGCAGAAGACAGCAGAACTGAAGATCAATCTGTTGAAACCGGAACATATCGTTGCTTGGTCGGGATATACCAACGACCATGAGAAACCTGCATTTCTCATTGATGGAAACGAGAATACTAAATGGTGCGATACCTCTATGCTTCCTAACTATATTGATTTTGATTTGGGAATGGAAAAGGAAATAAGCGGTTGGAAGATGGTGAATGCTGCTCAGGAAAGCTATTCTTACATCACTGGCAGCTGCTTCTTGCAAGGCCGGAATAACCCGAATGAAGCATGGCGCACATTGGACTTCGTAACCGGAAACAAGCAGAATGTTATCAACCGTTCTTTGGGTAAGACTGAGAAGGTACGCTATCTGCGTCTGTTGGTTACTCAACCGGTACAGGCCGCTAATGGCAAGGACACACGTATTTATGAGTTTGCAGTTTTTTAATAAGTATATAACATTATATCAATAACGAGAATATTATGAAAAGTCTTTTTGTTCTAGCTTCAGCTTTTTTCATAGCGGCAGAAGTAAATGCTCAGCAACTGACAACGGAAACTCCGTTAGTCGATAAAGCCTTTACACTTGCCACTAAGACATTATATAAAAATGCTCCTGACAGTTTGATTAAAGCCGGGGGACAATATGGCGGTGAGTGGACACGTGATGTTTCTATCAATGCTTGGAATGCTGCCAGTCTACTTATACCGGAGAAAACCGCTTATTCTCTCTGGAGTGTTACAATCGATGACCGGAAGTTGATAGGACATCAATACTGGGATCAGATTATCTGGGTTATGGCTGCCTATGATTTCTATCTGAAAAACAACGATCTTAACTTTCTGAAACAAGCTTATATAGCTTCTGCTAATACAATGAAGAAATTGGAGAAGGAAGCCTATGATGAGAAATACGGTCTATTCACAGGCCCTTCGGTTTTCAACGACGGTATTGCCGGATATGAAGAGCCCATCTACGAACCTACCAATAAATCTTCTTATGTGTTGGACCATTCAGGATCAAAGACTATCAAGTGTTTGAGCACAAATTGTATTTATTTTCGAGCATATGAGTTGTTGGCTGATATGGCACGAGTGTTAGGAGATAAGAAGAATATTAAGGAATATAAGCAAAAGGCCTCTATCCAAAAGGAAAATATACGTAAATATCTCTATGATAAGAAACAGAACCGTTTGAACTATCTGATTGATGGAAATGGCAAAGTGCATGCTTATCAAGAAGGATTGGGTATTTCTTTAGCTATTTTGTTCCAGGTTGTGACTCCTCAGGAAGCAAAAAAGATCATCAACGGAGTTTATATATGGGAAAATACGGTTTGCCTTCCATTTATCCGGCATTTAAACGTTTCTCAAAGGAGCATCCCGGTCGCCATAATCAGATTGTGTGGCCATTTGTCAATGGCTTTTGGGCGGATGCCTGTAGCAAGAGTGGACGAGATGACATCTTCATGAAGGAGATGATGAATCTTGCTGATTTAGCCATCAATAAGGGTAATAACTGCTTTTATGAAATATATAATGAGGATACGGGCAAGGTTGATGGAGGCTGGCAGCAGGGTGGCCAATGGAATTCTGTATATGATCAGACTTGGTCGGCTACGGGGTATATAAACATGGTTTTCAGTGGTTTGCTTGGCATGTCATTTTCAACTTCGGGGGTAACTTTTGCACCCAACTTTAAGTTGATGAAAGATCTGGGTTTTAAAGAACTTAAAGACTTGCGTTATCAGATGGGGACATTGGATGTCAAGATGGTAGGAACAGGCAGTAAGCTATCCGCCATGCTGGTAAATGGTGTTAAGTATAACTTAAAGAAACCCATTGTCGCTACTCAAGGCCGGACAATCATAGAATTTGTAATGGCAGAATAGGCCATTATAAATGGTCACCCTCATGCTGAGAAGCGAGGTAGCTGAGCGAAAGTGTATTTGATATCATCCCATTGACTGGCGTCGTAATCCGATTGATGGAAATATTGGGGGCTGTCTTTAGATCAGCCCCCACTTTTTTCATAAACAATTTGATATTTATCCTATTATCCATTTACTGCCCGGTATAAATGAGATGATCTTTGCTGTTACGAAACAGCAAATGAATGTACTCACTGCAATACAAGGTATAGCCGCAACGGTAGGCAGTGCCAGAGTGTGCTTGAATACTGTTACCCACAACCCGAGCCAGAATATATGCATGAGATACATGCCATAGCTGAGTTTTGATGCTTCTGTTAGAATTCGTGGGGGATTTGGACGATTGATGCATGTGAAAATAAGGAATGTACCCGTTGTAAGAAGCACACAATTGATTGTACAGAAAGCCCATCCTATTTCTATTACAGGTGTGGAAAGAATTTCTCCGGGCACAGCCTGGATATAGAATGAATAAATGGTCCATACAGCTCCGATGATCATTAGAATACCTCCTACGGTGAGACGTTTGGAACGGTTCCATGTAAGGTGAACACGTATGTAATGTGCCAATACGAGGTATCCCAGATAGCCTGAGAAATACCATAGCATGTGGTACTCATTCCAGAAACATTGCCCCCATACTTCACCACACCAGCGGTTGAGATACGGCATACATGTTGATAACAGGAATAGCCCAATGAAGAAACGCTCTTCTTTCTTTGTGGCTTTACTCAGCCACGGTGATATGATGGGTATGAACAAATAAAGACTGATCAAAGGATACATAAACCATAAGTGTCCGGCCTGTGATGGGAAGTTCAGTAATATTCGCGACATATCGTTCAATGATGTCTCTCCATTGATCGCTCCCCACAACATTGGTAAGGTACTATAGAGTATCATGAAAATAAAAAATGGTGGCAGGATGCGTAAGCAGCGCTGGCGGTAAAATTGCCATGTGGTCTGTTCTTTTTTCATCGGTGCAAGGAGGAAGGCGGAAACAATCATGAATAGTGGTACTGCCATGCGTGAGAAACCGTCGTAAACTGCTACCCATAGCCGGTCTGTTTCACTGGCCAAATAAGACTGAGGTCCTACCATATCTGTAGAGCCGGCAGCACCATAAAAGTTTTCACTGGCGTGGACCAAAATAACAAGGAAACATGCGAATACGCGTACATAATCTAAAAAAACAATACGTTTCATTTTTTATTTGAGTATTTCTGTTAATAATTTTGTGTTAAAGTAATTCTCAGGGGGAGGAGATTCAAAAAACTTCTCCGGATTAATTGTTAGATTATTCAATTACAGCTGCAAAACCACCATTGCGTGCCAGACTTATAGTTAACTTATCTCCTTTTCTAAGTGTACGCTCTTTCATACGATAATCCATAGCTTGGCGGTTAGCGTTTATTCCGTCTTCAAAAGAGGTCATACGGTAGGTTTGTCCTTCTTTCAGGAAGTTCAGGTTTAGTTCAAAGTCTCGTTGTTGCTCTCTATTATTGGTCATGCCACCGATATACCACTTATCTCCTTTGCGTTTGGCTACGATAGCGTATTCGCCAACTTTGGCTTTCAGAGCAATGGTTTCATCCCAAGTTTGTGGCACTTGGGTGATGAAGCGTGTACATTCGTCATTACGGTAGTAGAGAGTTGGATTGTCTGCCATCATTTGAATTCCGCTTTCGAATATAATGAATAATCCCATCTGATAAGCGCGTGTACCGATACTGGCTGAATTGGGACGCTCGGAACGATAGATCTCCGGTTGCATACTCAGCATAGCGCCCGGAGTATAATCCATCGGCCCTACTGCATTTCTCATGAAAGGCAGATAAACGCTATTGTCCGGTTGGCATCCACCCATTTGCTCCATACCTCTTACCCCTTCATAAGAAAGGACATTGGGGTATTTGTATTCCAGACCTGCCGGTTTAAATGATCCGTGGAAATCGATGAACAGATGATGCTCGGCTGCTTCTTTGGCAACTCTTTCATAATAGTTTACCATCCATTGGTCGCTTCTGTCCATAAAATCAATTTTGACACCTTTCACGCCCCATTTTTCAAATGTCTCGAACAAACCGAAGTTCTTTTCTACCGTTAACCATGTCAGCCAAAGTACAATTCCTACATTCTTTTCTTTACCGTAGCGGATAAGTTCATGAACATCCACTGTTGGATTGGGAGTATAAGGATCTCTTGTGGACATGGCCCAGCCTTCATCCATGATGATATAAGGTATTCCATAGTGGGCGGCAAAGTCAATGAAATATTTATAAGTATCCAGATTACAGCCTGCTACAAAGTCTACATCCGCTCCGTAAGGGGTGGCACCATTCCACCATTCCCAGCTTGCCAATCCCGGTTTAATCCAAGAAGTATCCTTCAATACATTTTTTTGTGCGAGCTGATAGGTCATGGTATTCTCTATTAATTGTTCGTCGTTTGTGCTGATGACAAAGTAGCGCCAGGGGAAACTGCGTTTTCCATTGGTTCGGGCAATGTAGCTTGCTTCTTTCTCTATTTTGAGGCTACGGTCTCCGTCTTCACCGAATTCCAGAGGAACTTTAGGAAATATGGAAGACATGCTGTTATTGCCATTACTTTTAAAAAACAAAGCCGGATAGTCTGTCAAATCTGATTCACTGATCAGGATTTTATATTCTTTCCGTGTATCTATAAGTACAGGTAGGAGTATCATTGGATCTGACGTTTTCCATTCATTACTTTGTATGTGGCGGTACTCTTCTTCATAAGCTGTTTTAAAACCGCCCGGTTGCTGCACATGAAGCAGATAATTCTCCGGGAAGTTTAGCTGAAGAGTTTCGCTGTTCACATCGATTATTCCTTTCTTGTCTGTAATGAAACGATAGGCGACTCCGTCATTGAATGCACGGAATTCAATAGAATAATCTCCTTTGAATTTCAGTAGTAGTTGATTGTATGTGTTGGATACGATGGAATATTTTAGTGGAATTACCGGTGTAAGTGATTCGTTTATGCTTTTTCTGCTTACTTTTGTGAGTTTAGGATTGCTTCCCAATTGTTGGTTACCTACTTCCAATCGAAGAGCACATTGTTGCAGCAATATGTCGTTCCTGTACATCACGTCGTACTGAATCTTATCTGAAAGGTTAATGACTATCCGGAGGTTACCATCCGGTGATTGAAGTTCGTGTGCTTTTTGTCCGTACATGCACAGGATTGTGCAAAAACTTAGTAATAAAAATGATAGTTTTTTCATGATAATAGTCTTTGATTTCCTATTTGCAAAGGTAGCGTGTGACATGAATAATTAGTTATAGATTTGTGACATTATAGTACGTTTCCAGTCTTGTTAGATCTTTAGCGTTACTTAACACCACCAAGCAGTGCAAACTGATGAACAGTTCCAATATCAATCGCCTAAGATGTCTTACCTGCCATAACAGCTTTGCAAATTACGGACTGAAAGTATACTTTTTTCTAGAAAAGAAAAATGTATTGCAACAATTAATGCTTAAGGCATTCGTTATAACATCAAGGAACAGATATGATTACTCTATTTTAGTGCGCATATATTGTGCAGGCGTCATTCCCGAAATCTTTACAAAAGCTCGATAGAATGTGCTACGGCTATTGAAATTAGCCTCTTCGGCAATCGCGTCAACAGAAAGATAAGGTTTTTCTTTCATCAGTTTAATGGAATACTCTATTTTCAGACCATTCAGATAATCGTTGAAATTGTCAGAGCCCGCATATCTCCGCAACAGGGGGCTGAGATCATTCTTGTTGATATCGGTGACACGTATCAAGTCGTCACGCCCGAATCCGGGTTTCAAAAAAAGCTTTTGTTCGATAAGTTGGCTTTCCATCTTCATGAACTTAGCATAATTTTCATCACTATTTGTCCCCGGAGCTGCCACATCTGTTTTTGTAGCGGCTGTTAATGTCTCTTCCTCAGGCAGGGATGAACCAGTTCCGATTTCTTTCGTTGTTTCATGAGTATTTCTTGTTTGTGTAAACACCTTACGCAATTCTTCACGTTGCGCCAACAGTTCATCTATCTGTTTGGCTGCGATACGGTTCCGCATCTTTGTTTTTTGCAAATTCACAAAAGTCGTCCAAAGGATGATAATGAGCAGAACCGTCAGGACACACGAGCCTGCCAACAGAAGCATACGCCGTTCGGACAAAGCGTGAGATTTGGCCAACTGCAACTCTTTTTCTTTCAGCTCGAATTTAGAAGCGTACTCTTGTGCCTTACTTTTGCTCTCGCGGGTATAAATGCTATCTTGCACCACCCAGCCACGTTGGGTGAAGACATCGGCTAAGTCAAAACGTTTCATTCCACGGCTGGCTCGCGCACGATAGTTGAGCAAAATCAGATATTCATAGCTTACGGTATCATTTGTAAAAGCAGAAATGCATGTATCGCTCAGAGCTGCCGCTTCCGCATATTGATTGATATTCAGCAAATAAGGTACACTATACTGTTTGCCGATAAGAGTTTTCGAAAAGCTGGTAGATTGGTATTTCCTGAATATTTCTGTTGCCTCTTCTTTCTTACCTTCATCGTGCAACAGCACAGCCATTTTGGCATAAAGGAAGCCATATTGCTGGTCAATATATCCTGGAGGAGGTCCGGGGAGCCCGCTCATACGCTGTATGACGGTTTCACGGCGGTAACCTATTTCAATTGCTTCCGCCATCCGGTTCCGATTGATATAGAAGGACATGTATTCACCATAAATAGTCGAGAGACGAGACATTTCACGCACATCATCTGTTCCTTCCAGCAGCCTCACCGCCCGCTGAAAATACTCCTGTGCCATTTCGTCGTTTGTCATGCCTATGCAGACGCGCGCCATTACGGAGTACATATCTGATTCTTCTTTTTTACATGCCAGATTGCGTGCCAGATCAATACCTTCGTGGCACACACCGATGCTTTCCTCATTGTATATTATTTAATCATTATATTTTTGCATAAAGTTTCAACATCAGAGT
>OJOV01001644.1_pt1 | contig 17006 bp, 10 predicted proteins | sample 1598281 | NCBI WGS metagenome assembly OJOV01 (sample SAMN03922469, study PRJEB24848) | human gut metagenome | isolation source: stool sample | host: Homo sapiens | place: Germany | collected 2010-11
GAATTATTTGGAAGTTGACTAAGTTTTCTCAATTAATAATGGATTTCGTGCAAATATGCATCAAAAAAATATTCTTGCAAAAATCAAATGCTCTGATATACTTAAGCGTCGTAAGGAACGATGTAAAGCGTTTTTACAATGATGTTGACAATAGAGGTAACAAAGTGGCTGCCAATTAAGTTATTGTCAGCAGCTTTTTTTTGAGATTTGAGTTAGATGCATATAACTTGAAACAGAAAGATGTAACTCAAGGTTGTCAAAATGAACTTAAACCTGACCTTAAAATATTTGGAGCGAATACATCGGTCGGATTTTGAAAAGCAGGTAGTGCAATTTTAATTCTATTCTTTTAAGGAGGATAACATGAGAAAGAAAAATATCTTTTGTAAGGCGGCGGCAGGAATACTTGCGGCGGCATTGGTCGTAACAAGTGCACCGACTAACAATATGGTGTTTGTCAAAGCGGCTGAGAGCAGTTCGCAGAGTGATGCGGCGTCAGAAGCATTGGCAGAAACTATAAAAAAGGCAGAGGCATTAGTGGAGACAGACTATTCGACAGATAGTTGGGAACAGTATAAACCACAAATAGATGAAGCTGTTGCAAAGGCAAAGACGGCAACGGGTTCGGCTATATCAACATCTGACAGTAATCTTAAGAAACTGTTGAGAAAACTTAAGGCTGCAGCAACCGAAGCCGAAATAGAGAAACTTAAGGCAGCAGTTGAAACAGGAGAGACTTTCCTTAAAGAACATACGGAAAATGAATATACGGAGAAGTCATGGAAGAACTATGGAAGTAAGATTTCAGACAATGTAACTAAGGCAAAAACTCTTAAGGAAAGTATAGATACAAATGCGGGCAAACGCAGAGAATCAGGTTATGATGTTAGAGTTGCTGCAAACAATATTACTGACAATATTTCAAGACTTATCAAGTCAAGTGATAAAACAAAACTTGAAGCCCTTATAAAAGAAGCTGAAAATCTCAATGAGGAAGACTATACGGCAGATAGCTGGAAGGATGCTTCAAAAGCTATTTCATCAGCAATCGCTATCGCAAATGAAGAAATATCAATTCGTGGAGACAAGAACGACGAATATACTGGAAGGCAGGCACTTATAGCTGCTATGGATAAGCTGGAGCTTGCACAGGTTACTGTCGGACGAGGAAGTTTTCAGAAGAAACTTGCCCCCGGAACTTACAGTATTCCTATTGAGCTGTTGAACGGAGGAAGATCCGAATCGACAAAGCAGTACACATCAGCAGGATATATGAAAGAGACATCTATGGCGGGAGGTTGTTTCCCGGGAAATGCAACTCTTGTAATACACAAGGACGGAACTGCTACACTCACGACGGCAACACAGGCTATAGAAGCTATGGGGATGTCAGATGCTGCAAATGACTGGACTGTATATGAGAATACACAGAATTATCTTGACGGAAATGCAACGGCAACAAGCGGAAACCGTTATAAGGCTCATGTTGATAAGACATATACAGTGAACGGAAAGAAAAAGCCTGCCCAGATTTCATTTATTGTGCCTGACCTAAAGCAGAATGTTGTTGCAGTCAGAATGTATATAAGTGTTATGAGCATCAATCAGGATGCGTGCATTGGTCTTGACTGGGCAAACATTGAGAAAGTAAGCGATGATACGGCGATTTCCGAGATGGAAAAAGAGTATGTTACATATGATGCTACTGCAAAGGCTGATGTAAAGACTGACATGGCAGAGGCAGTTAAGACAATGAGTGAGGGTGTGACTGTCAAACTTGCCTCAAATGCTGAATTTGATGAGGATGTGACTGTTAAAGGCGGAACACTTGACCTTAACGGATATACTCTCGCACAGAAAGCTAACATCTTTACGGTAAGAGGAGATGTGACAATAAAGGATAGCAGTAAGGATAAGACAGGAAGCATCACACATGAGCGTTATGATGAGGCTATAGATACATCTACATCAATAGCCGTGGCTGCTGGTTCACTTACGGCTGACGGAGTTGCCCTTGAGGGACAGATTGGTAACTACATAATGTCTGATGGTTATGTTTGTATGCAGGATTTACCTCATATCGCTGTGACTCTTAAAAACTGTATGCTTACAAATAAAGCTGTGACAACAGGCTTTACAGGATACGGCAGAAATACAAATAATGTTTATTTCGGTTATCTCGATGAGGGTATTGATTTTGAGATGGATAACTGTACGACGGACAATCTGGTTTCCGTAGGTCATGGCGGGAAAGAAAAATCAGTTGTAAAAAACAGTAAATTAGGAAAATTAGAGCTTATGGGAATAAGTGCTGATGTTGAAGATTGTGAAGTGTCGGACAAAGCAACAGTTGATGTTTCAGGAAAGGCAGTAGTAAAGAACAGCAAATTCAGCGGACTTTCATTAGGCTCGAATGAAGATACGGAACTTGATAATGTAACATCAATCCTTGCGGAAAACAACAACTTAAAAGCTGCACTTACGGTAGATGGTGCAGGAACAGTCACAATAAAAAATGGTGTATATTCGGCTGAAAAATCAAGGTCAGGCGTTGGAATTTTGGTAAATGGAACACCTGCAATGATAGAGGGCGGTTACTTTAAGGCAGTTGAAGGAAAGGGTGCCGTGAGCGGACCTTATGAGACAAAGTCAGGATATATCTTAGGCGAGGTAAGTGCTGGAGAGTATGCAGGATATACGACAGTCGTTGAGGGTACTGAAAAGGAGGACCCGGATGCAAAATATGTTGCAACTATCTACAATGCAGACGGAAGTGTTGCCAAGAACATAAAGGAAAAGGATGCATCACTTGCTCTCATTTATGCTAAGGACGGTCAGACTGTTAAGTTAAACGAGAATATGGATGTGAGTTCAGCAGACTCATTCACATTCTACAAAAACTTTACGCTCGACCTCAATGGTTATCTGTTGAAACTCGGTGACAATGCAATCACAGGAAATGCAGGAAAGTGTACTATTGTAGACAGCTCAGAGAAAAAGACAGGAAAAATCACAACAAGCACCGCCGTGTTTGCAGGTAATTCAAAAACAACAGCTCTTGTACTTGACGGTGTAAATGTTGAGGCGTTAGCAATGGCATTGATGTCAGTAGGTCATGTATATGTTAAGAATGGTACAAAAGTAACAGGTGCGGCATATCTCACAGCGTTAATGGGAGCAGGTCCTACACATATTTATGACAGTACATGGGTAATGGGCAAGCAGGATTTACAGGGAGCTGAAATTACACAGGAAGCTGCAAAGGAACTTCTTGAGGGTTCGGTACGCACGGCACAGTACAGTATTAAAGAAAATGAAGACGGTTCATTCACTGTATCAGCAAAAGAACTCGGTAAACAGATGAGAGCATTTGAGGAATTAAATCCTGATGAATACACGGAAAGCTCTTATAAAACAGCAAAAGAAATTTATGATGAAGTAGATGCAACAGCAGACGATGATGTGACAGAAGATATTTCAAAAGAATTTGTCACAAAACTTATAAATGCCATGAAAGCACTTGTAAAGGTTGCTTCTGCTGATGAATTGTCAGGACTTAACAGTGCCATTGAGAGTGCATCAGCATTAGATGAAAACTCATACACGGCTGCAAGCTGGAAAGATGCGGACATTGCGTCAGCAGTTGCAAATGCAAAAACAGCGGCAGAGGGCAAAGAGAAAGATAGCGTAGTAAACGCAAAGACAGCACTTGACAGTGCAGTTGCAAAACTTGTGAAAGCAGGAGATAAGACAGCACTTGAAGCGAAGATAAAAGAAGCAGATGCAATCACAGAGAGTGATTATACGGCAGAGTCTTATAAGGCATTAAAGGATGCGGTTGCGGCAGCAGGACAGCGAATCACAGAGCGTGCGGCACAGGCAGAACTTGATAAAGCAGCGGCTGATATTCAGACTGCAATATCAAATCTTAAGAAGAAAGAAGCACCGGGCATACCAAGCCAGACACCTACACAGGTACCTACACAGACACCTGCACCGACAGAAAGTGCAGTGCCGGCACCGGCAAACACACCGAGTGCAGAGCCGGCTAAGAAGCCGGAAGAGTCAACAGAACCAAAAGCAACACCTACAGTTAAGCCGACGGTAAAACCAACTAAGAAGCCGACAAAGACACCAACGGTTAAGGTTGCGGCAGTTAAGGGTGTCAAAGTAAAGAATGTCAAGAAACTTAAAGCTGTTGTCTCATGGAAGAAAGTTTCAAAGGCATCAGGCTACGAAGTATATCGTGCTGATAAGAAGAAAGGCAAATTTAAGAAGATAGCAACTATTAAAAAGGGTAGTATTGTCAAATATACAAATAAAAAATTAAAGAAGAAAAAATCATACTTCTTCAAAATAAGGGCATACAGAGTTTCAGGAAAGAAGAAAGTATATGGAAAGTATTCTTCAATAGTAAAGGTAACTATAAAAAAATAATTTTTATTAACGCAAAGGCAATGTAGGTCATGCAGGTGAGGTATCGACTTAAGAAATGAGGAGTTAAGATGAGATTGAAGAAATGGCAGACAAAATTTGCGGCAGTAATGCTTGCAGGAGCCATGGTATTCGGTCAGTGTGCATGGGCTGCCACAGATGATGTGGTGGCTCTTGCCGCTGAAAACAGTACGGTGGCATTTGGAAAATCAGCAACGGCTCTCAGTAAAAACAGCACATACATAGTGCCGTTGTCACTTAAAAACGCTAATAATCTTGAGCAGGAGTCAGCGGCAAAGGAGAGCATCGGAAAGTACGGAGTGCTTAAAATTGATGAAAACGGTGATGCAGCTCTCAATATTGTGCTTAGAAGCGTTACAGTTGGAACAGCGACTGATTATGCAACGGATTATAAGATTTATCAGTCACAGACAAAGCCAAATACAGGTGATGCGTCTGTCAATGCGACTGTAATCTCAACACAGGATGTGTATTTTACAAACGGAAGTGAACAGAAAGCAAAGACAGTTCCAAAGGAGATTTCATTTAAGATTCCTGATGCGGCAAAGACGGAAAACGGAATTTATATGAGTATGTTTGTTGAAGCAATGGGTTATGCACCTGACGCTTATCTTTTGGTCGATTATGCAAATGCCGTGCTTTCGGGAGATACTTCGCTCAACTATACAACAGAGCAGGGAGTGTCAGAGGTTCAGCAGTTCGGAAAATATAATGTAGGCGTAAAAGTCAGCGTAAAAGACGGTCAGATAAGTGATGTTGTCATAGAGGGTTCTGATTTTAAGGGCGATTCTGCAGATGAAAATCAGGTTTATTTCAACAAAGCCGCAAAAGGAATGAAAGAAAAACTTGTCGGACTTTACCGCAATGATGCTGAAAAACTTAACGGACTTGATGCGGTTTCAGGAGCGACAGCTTCATCAAATGCCATTAAAGAAGCGGCAATGAATGCACTCGGCGTAACGATTGAAAAGGAAGTTATCCCTGATGCACCTACAGAAGCATTAAAGCCGGGATTTTACAGTATTGAGTTAAAGGACCGCACGGATGTTGTTGACCACGGACTTGTCGGGGAAGAGAAAAAGGCACTCGGTTATATCCGTGTTGACGCTTCGGGAAAAATGTACCTTACATATCAGATGGTTTCCGGTTCTGACAAAGAGCCGCTTTATGTACTAGGATATAACGGCTGGTATAAGGGAAATAATATTTCAGCGGAAAATCTTACTATGGACGGGGTGACTTATGAGACGGAGTCAGCCGAAGTTCCAACTATTGGTCAGCAGAATGTCGTGACGAACATTACAGTTCCGCTTGACGGTCTGAGACAGACTTATGTAAATAATGTTTATCTTTATGTTGAAGCCATGAAAAAACTTGACGGAGTTGTTTCGGGAGTTAACTTTGATAAAGGTAAATTTAATATTGATTCAACAGTTACACTTTACTGGGACACACTTACCGCATTGACGGATGAAAATGAGCAGGCTTTAGGCTTTGCTTCATTGAGTGACGGAGTTTATAAAGTTACGGGAAATATGCAGAAACCTGACGGAACGGTATCAATGAGTGACAGTGCGATAAATCACAATATAAAACTTACCGTTAAAAATGGAGTTTATTATCTGACACTTGATTTTAACAGCCTTACTATCGGAAGTCTTAAGGGGTATCTCAGCAAATTAAGATACTATGACACAGGATATAAACCTGATACACAGGCAAATCCTACAGGAATATTAAAAGATGTTACGATTGATGATTATCAAACATATACTGACGGAGTGAAACTTACTGACACGCTCGGAACTGATTATCCGAATAAGGTTACGATAAAGGTAATACCTGAAGCATTGTACGATTTTTCTTATAATAACAAAAATATATCAGCAGGAACAGTTCCTTTGCAGGTGTTTGTACCGATAATGGAAGCAATCACAAAGGGAACAGGTACACAGCCGGTTTATCTTAAGCTTGACCTGTCAACTGTTACTGCGACAACAGCGGATGATGCGGCATTTAATGAGACAGAGGCAAAACAGGCAAATCCAAATGCGTCGGCTGCACCTGATAGTTCAGCAGCACCAGGCACATCATTGTCTCCGACGGACACGGCAAAACCGGGGGCATCGCAGACACCCGGAACATCATCGTCTCCGACAGGGACAGCAAAGCCGGGAGCATCGACAGCACCGACAGATACAGCAAAGCCGGGAGCATCGACAGCACCGACAGATACAACAAAGCCTGGCACAACGACGGCACCGACAGATACAGCGAAGCCTGATAATTCGGAAGAAACTGATACACCAGCAAATCCTGAACCGACAAACAGTCCTAAGCCTGCAGGTTCAACAAAAAAAGTAAAGGTTGGTACAAAGGCAAAGGTAGCAGGAAATACTTATAAAGTAACAGCAAATGGAAAGGTTACACTCACTGCTGCAAAGAAAAATGTGAAAAGTGCAACTGTTCCACGGACGGTTAAGATAAAGAGAGTTTTGTTTAAGGTAACTGCTATTGCACCGAATGTATTTAAGAATAATAAGAAACTTACAACTGTTATAATTGGAAAATATGTGACAAAAGTTGGAAACAATGCGTTTAAAGGCTGCAAGAAACTTAAGACGGTTAAGTTTGCAAAGGGTATTTCAGCTAAGACAAAGAAATCCCTTAAAAAGCAGATAGTAAAAGCTGGGGCAAAGAAAGCTAAATTTAAGTGATTTTTGGATACAGATAAGCATTTTATACTTACGGGTCGCAAAGCGACTGCGTTTATCAGTAAACAGCAAAGGCAGATTGCGAATGACCGCTTTACATACAGGTATGAATTGATATAGAGAAAAAGTTTAATTTTAGTGAACAGGAGGTTCGACATGAGATTTTTAGGAAAACATAAGGTGATGGCATGGATTTTGGCGGTTGCTATTGTTTTAAGTCTCATGTCGGATTTTTCCATTTTTGAGGGTACAAAGAGGGTTTATGCAGGGGATTTTAACGACGGAGTTTATACGATTGAGGGAAAGTTAAGACATGCGACTCTTGACCAGCCGTCAATGGGTGATTCGGCAGTTACGCAGCCGATGAAGATAATAAAAAAAGGAAACAGCATAAGTTTGAGATTGGAGTTTAAGTCACTTACATCGGGTATCTTTAAAGGGTATCTGTATGGATTTTATTATTTTCCGTCATGGAATGACAGTGAAAATGTGCCTAAATCAGCAACGGCAGAGAATGTAAAAGTGACTGAGTATTATGAGGGAGTTTATGATGAGTACAACGACCCTGACACGGGGCTTGACTCAAATGTAAAAGGAAAATTATATCCGCATTATGCGTTGATGCCTATAGAATGGAAACAGAGTATGGCTTGGATTCAGGTTTATGTGCCTGTTATGGAGGCTATAAACAAGGGCGGTGGAACGCAGTTTGCGAGATTGTTATTAGATTGGAACACTCTTAAAAAAACGGACGAAAAGGCGGATGATATTGTGGGGACGGCAGAGCCGTCTGCAACCCAAAAACCGTCAACGGACAGGGAAAATACGGCAACAAAAAAGCCGGCATCAACGGGCAGTAAAAATTCTTCTAAGAAAAATAAGAAGCTGAATATAAAAAAGCTGACTGATGGAACTTACACGATAACAGGGAATATGTTAAAAACTGATAAAAAGAGCAGCTCAATGTCAGATAAAGCAATAAATCACAATATTTTATTGCGTGTAAAAAATGGAAAATACACGCTTATACTTGATTTTTCAGGACTTACGGTTGGAAGTGCAAAGGGGTATCTCGGCAGGCTTAAATATTTTAAAGCAGGCTATAAGGTGACAAAAAACGGTGTACCTCAGGGTAAGACTGCGGCGGCTAAAATCGTTTCTTTCCAGAAGAAAAACGGTAAGAAACTGACTGATACATACGGAACAAATTATCCGAAAAAGATTTCTTTTCCTATGATAAAAGAAGCGAAGAAAAATGGCTATGTGCCTATGCAGGTGTTTGTGCCTATTATGGATGCGATAAGTAAAGGTTCGGGAACACAGCCTGTCTATCTTAAACTTGACCTTAATTCTATCGTTGCCGGGAAAAAGAGCACTTCGGTGAGCAAATCTTCAAAGAGTAAAAAGTCATCAAAAAAGACAAACGCATCAAAAGGCGGCAGTTCGGCAGGAAACAGTGCATTAGATAAAAATACATTGACGGCAGACGGAAGTTTGTCAAACAGTGTGGCAGGTTCAGATGCAACAGATAATAAAAGCGGTACATCGGGCAGTGTGGTGAGCGGAAAAGTTTATTCGTGTAATATAGTGCCTTGTTACAGACATCCGGTTACAAACAAAGTCGAGGACGCAGGCGGCGAGAGTTCATATGCGACAGGACAGGGAATGGTAGAGAGTGTTCTTAAGACTTCGGGAATGTTGGAGCAGACGGATAACGGTCAGTGTTATCTCACAATGCGTGTGGGTCTTATGGATTACACTTCAGACCACAAATTTTATGTGCAGAAAAGAGGTGCGGCGTCATGGCGGCAGGTCAGTCCGACAGTGACAAAAAAAGGCTCAGACAGTAACGGAAAAACGGCGGATTATTGTATTTCTCTCTCTGATAAGAACAGCATCATAAAGGTTTCAATGTATGTCCGGCCAATGGGAAGAAATGTTGTATTTTACGCATATGCTAAAAATTTCAAGTCAGGAAATGTATCGGGAATGGCTGTAACCCATGTGTACGCAAACGCATCGTCAGATACAAGGACGGATAACACGAAAACTTCTGATAGTGATTTATCGGGGGATGCGTCCGGTTTAGAAAATGACAGTACATCATTGAGCGGTAATACATCACCAGATGTAAACTCTGAACTTTCGGAGTCAGGACTTTCAGATGCACAGGGATTGAGTCTTTCGACAGAGAGTAAAGAAAACGGTTCTGATGTGTCAGGTTCACAGGACGCCGGCGTGTCGGAAACGGCATCAGATGGAAATGGCACACAGACCGCAGGCAGAAATAACGGAAAGTCAGAGAATATGACAATGACTAAATGGGTGATAGTGCTCATGATTTCAATAACATTATCGGGACTTGTTCTCATGGCGGCAGGTGCAGGCGTCGTTTATTATTTCAGGCGTAACTGGCGAAGATGGGGAGAGGAGATGGAAGATGATGAAGAAGAATGAGGTTAAAAAAAATGGGTTTATCGCAAATAAGTATAAGAAAAATAAACTTATAAAAAATGGATTTTTCACAAACAGGCATAATAAATTGCTAAAACTTGGTGTCATATTAGGTTTTTCCGTCTCTTTTCTGCTCGGCGGCTGTGTAAACCAGCATCCGGACAAAGAGCAGGCATCTGTAAAAGAAACCGTTGCAGACGGAAATTCATCGGAAGATGGGAAAAATACAACAGTAAAAGATAACTCATCGGAAGATGGAGAAAACACAACAGCGAGTGACAACTCATCGACAGATGGGAAAGACATAACAACGAATGACAATTCATTGACAGATGGGAAAGATATAACAGCGAGTGACAACTCATCGACAGATGGAGAAGAAGTAACAGCAGACGGAAATTCATCGACAGATATTGATATAAATTCAATGCTTAAGATTACAGATAAGTCTGAGAAAGCGGCAGTTGAGTCGGCGAAAGAAAAAGTTGAGAAACTTGGGAGAAATCCACGCATAATCGCAACTTCGCCTGCTACGGCAGATATTTGTGACAAACTTAATATTGACCTTGCAGGTGTCTGTTCGTCAACAGTCTCGGCAATTCCGTCAAGATATAAAAATGTCAAAAAAATCGGTACGGCTATGAGCCCCGATATGGAAATCGTATCTTCGGTTCAGCCTGACTGGATATTGTCTCCGTCATCATTGAAAAGTGACCTTAAACCTAAATATGAAGCCATTGATACGGAGTGGGCATTTTTAAATCTGAAAAGCGTGCAGGGAATGTACCGCTCAATACAGGAATTGGGAATTATTTTTGACAGGGAAAAAGAGGCTGACAGCCTTATAAATGAGTTTGTGGCTTTTTATAAGAAATATAAAAGTGAGAATAAGACTAAAAGTCATCCAAAGGTTCTTATCCTTATGGGACTTCCGGGAAGTTACATAATAGCAACTCCAAATTCGTATGTGGGAAATCTTGTAGAGCTTGCAGGCGGTGAAAATGTCTACAGTGACATAAAACAGGAATTTCTTACGGTAAACACGGAGGATATGAAAAAGAAAGAACCTGATATTATACTCCGTGCGGCTCATGCGATGCCAAAACAGGTTATAAAAATGTTTAATGATGACTTTAAGAAAAACGATATATGGAAACATTTTAATGCCGTAAAAGAGGGCAGAGTCTATGACCTTTCGTACGATAAATTTGGAATGAGTGCGACATTTAAGTACAAAGAGGCACTTGCTGAATTAAAACAGGACTTTGAACGCAGATAAGCATCACCCGCTACTGGTGTGCAGGACATTAATTAGATAGCATACTAAGCATAAAAATATATGGAGAAATGAGGGTTAAAATGGATTTAAAAGAAAATGACATACTTTCAAAAGACCATAAAAATCTGAGAAATAAGCGTATAAGAACAATCGTATCATTTGTTATGATTATCATTTTACTTGTAATATTATTTTTCATATCGGTAAATATAGGAAGTCTAAAGGTTTCATTTAAAAAGTTGTTTGACGGTCTTTTTATAAAATACAATCCTGATGTAGCAACTATCTATGACCTTCGTTTTCCGAGAATAATAATATCAATGCTTGTGGGGGCGGCAATAGCGGTTTCGGGTGTACTGTTTCAGGCGGTGCTTAAAAATCCGCTTGCTGATCCGGGGATTATAGGTATATCAAGCGGTGCAGGATTTGCGGCAGTATGTATAACAGCATTTGCACCGACGCTTTATTTCTTTACACCCGTTGCCGCCTGCTTTGGCGGTATAGCGGCATTTGTTATCGTTTATGCTCTTTCGTGGAAAGGCGGTTTAAGTCCGTTGCGTATTATACTTACGGGTGTTGCCGTAGAAGCATTCTTCACGGGAATGTCAAGTGTCGTAAACTCCATGTCAGGAGGTGACAGAACAGGTGTGGCATCTATTGTCGAGGGAAATATCACCCAGAAAACATGGGACGATGCAGCGACATTGTTTCCGTATGTTGTCGTGGGACTTGTGCTCTCGGTGCTGTTTATAGGAAGATGCAACCTGCTTGCACTTGAGGATAAAACAGCGAGAAGTCTTGGTGTAAATGTAAACCGTACGCGTATAATAATCTCAGTTATAGCGGTAATACTTGCAAGCATCTCGACAGCGGTTGTCGGGGCGATAAGTTTTCTTGGACTTATCGTGCCACATATAGGCAGAATACTCGTCGGCAGCGACCACAAAAAACTTGTACCGTTTTCGGTGTTCGCAGGAGCATTTACATTTTTGCTTGCCGATACTATAGGGAGAACGATATGCCGCCCGTATGAGGTGAGTGCGGTGGTTGTTATGAGTGTTATAGGTGGACCGTTCTTCATTTTATTGCTCAGGGGGAAGAGGTGATTAGATGAGTGACGATAAGAAGTGCGATTATATGATGAAAGTTAAGGAGCTTTCGTTTTGTTATGGAAAGAACAGAATTTTAAATAATATTTCGCTTAAAATTCCTAAGGGCAGGATTACAACTATTCTGGGTGCGAACGGATGTGGCAAGTCTACTCTTTTCTCATTGATGACTAAAAATCTCGTACCTGACCGTGGCAGGATTTTTTTACAGAGAAAAAATATCGGCGGTATGTCACTTGGAGAGTTTGCTAAGCGTGTTTCCATCGTTCACCAGTACAATACGGCTGCCGATGACATGACTGTTGAAAGACTTGTTTCTATGGGAAGGACACCATATCACAAGATGTTTAGCGGTGCGGATGGTGATGACGAGAAACTTATAAACATGGCTCTTGAGGTCACAAATCTTTTGGAGTTTAAAGAGAGAGAAATTGGGAAATTGTCGGGAGGACAAAGGCAGCGAGTGTGGATAGCAATGGCACTTGCACAGAATACAAAACTTCTGTTTCTCGATGAACCGACGACTTATCTCGATATAAGATACCAGCTTGAAATACTCGAACTTGTTAAAAAACTTAACAGGGAGTTTGGGATTACGATAGTTATGGTACTGCACGAGATAAATCAGGCAATCCGCTTTTCCGATTCGATAATAGGTCTTAAGGACGGAAATGTGCTTGCACAGGGAAATCCGGAGGAGATTATCACAAGTGAACTGCTTGAGCAGCTCTACGGTGTGAAACTTGGTGTGACTGAGATTGACGGACACAAATATGTGCTTACGGCAGGATGATACGAAATGGAGATCTATATGAATAATAAAACAAATCCGCTTAAATTTTTGTGGGTGCTTTTGGGATTTTTGAGCCTTGCACTTGGCACGATAGGAATCGTACTTCCTATACTGCCTACAGTACCGTTTTATATGGCAACGGTATTCTGTTTTGCAAAAAGCTCAGAAAGGCTTCATTCCTGGTTTACATCAACCGGACTTTACAAAAAGCATCTTGAAAGTTTTGTTCAGAAAAGGTCAATGACGGTAAAAAGCAAGTGTACATTATGGGAAGTGTTACTATTGTTATGGCATTTGGTTTTATAATGATGAGCAGGGTGCCTGTCGGAAGAATATGTCTTGCCGTTGTATGGCTCTGTCATGTGATTTATTTTATTTTTTATATTAAAACTGAAAAAGAAACAGAAGAAATTCCGCAGGAATTGACGGAAAAATAGATAACATATCACAATATTGCTGTGCATGAACAGTAATAATCAATATGAAGGGACGGGGAATGAGATGATAAAAACAAGACTTGTGAGGTTATTATCCCATGCAAAAAAATATATAGTCTACAATGTGATGTGGCAGTGGATGGCACTTATTGCACAGGTGGTTTCGGTGTTTACGATAGCGGGACTGTTTGGAAAACTGTATGCAAAAAAGGCGGCGTCGGGTGATATTGTTAAGTGTGCCTGCGTGTTTGCGGCGGTTCTTGTTGTGCGTTTTTTATGTGACAAGATGGCGGCGGGAGCGTCATATAAAGCGAGTGTTGATGTGAAATGTATTTTGAGGGATAAAATTTATGAAAAATTGTTAAAACTCGGTGTGTCCTACAATGAAAAAATTGCGACTTCCGAGGTGGTGCAGCTTTCAACGGAGGGTGTCGAACAGCTTGAAATTTATTTTGGCAAATATCTTCCACAGCTTTTTTACAGTATTCTTGCACCTGTTACGCTTTTTATCGTGCTTGCGGCAAAGGCGAGCATGAAGGCGGGTGTTGTTCTTCTCCTCTGTGTGCCTTTAATCCCTGCTTCGATTGTGGCAGTTCAAAAAATTGCAAAAAAACTTTTAAATAATTATTGGGGAATATACACGGAACTTGGCGACTCGTTTCTTGAAAATCTTCAGGGACTTACAACGCTTAAGATTTACCAGGCTGACGGCATGAAAGCTGAGCAGATGGACGAGGAGGCAGCAGAGTTCAGGAAGATTACGATGAAAGTTCTGACAATGCAGCTTAATTCAACAAGCGTGATGGATATCGTTGCGTACGGCGGGGCGGTAGTCGGAATGATAGTGGCTTTAAGTGAGTTTTTAAAAGGAAATATAACACTTGAACAGACGCTTTGCATTGTACTTTTAGCAAGTGAATTTTTTATACCGCTGAGACTTCTCGGTTCATTTTTTCATATCGCAATGAACGGAATGGCGGCGAGTGACAAGATTTTCGGACTTCTTGATTTAGAGGAAGATAAGACAGGAAAAATCATATTTACTAAAGAACAGCTTAAAAATCTGTCAGTGCGTTTTGAGGATGTAAATTTTTCATACAACAGTGACCGAAAGATTTTAAATGATGTATCGTTTGATATTTCACCGGGTTCATTCGTATCGCTCGTCGGTGAGTCGGGCTGCGGAAAAAGCACGATAGCGGGACTTATTTCAGGAAAGAATAAAAAATTTAACGGCAGACTCACGCTCAGCGGTGTTCCAATAGGAGATATAGCGGAGAGTGAACTGATGCGTCATGTGACAGTTGTGAGACATAACAGTTATCTTTTTAAGGGGACGGTGAGGGAAAATCTTATCATGGCTGATTTAGGTGCAGACGATGAGAAACTTAAGGCGGTTTTGATAAAGGTTAATCTCTGGGATTTTGTGAGCGAGAACGGCGGACTTGATATGGAGATTGCTGAAAAGGGCGATAATCTTTCAGGCGGTCAGTGTCAGAGGCTTTGTATTGCAAGAGCGATTTTGCATGATAGCGAGATGTATATATTTGATGAGGCTGCTTCAAATATTGATGCCGAGAGCGAGGGCATGATAATGGATGCGATACGCGAACTTGCAAAAACAAAAACGGTGCTTTTAATATCACACCGTCTGTTCAATGTTATATCATCAGATAATATTTATATGCTTAAAGACGGAGAGATAGCGGAAAGTGGTACGCATGAGCAGTTGATGAAAAAAAGTGGAGAATATTTCAGGCTTTTTGAGAGCCAGAGAAAATTGGAGGAATTCGGAAAGGAGGATGCCGATGTCTGTAGAGAAATCAGTTAAAAAAAGAAGAAGTGCCATTAAGATAATGGGGCAGCTTATTGGTCTTATTGCACCGCTTCTTCATATAATGCTGCTTGCGATATTGCTTGGTGTTATGGGGTATCTGTGTGCAATATTTCTCACGATACTTGCAAGTCAGGTGCTTTTAAAAGGACTTGGAGAGCCTGCAACGGTATTTTCAGACATGAGCATAAAAACACTATTTATCATTATGGGAATGGCGGCAGTCATGAGAGGTGTGCTTCATTATGCGGAGCAGTATTGCAATCATTTTATTGCATTTAAACTGCTTGCGATAATAAGGCATAAAGTATTTGCGGCACTCAGGAGATTATGTCCTGCAAAACTTGAGAGCAGAGACAAGGGAAATCTTATATCAGTTATAACTACGGATATAGAGCTACTGGAGGTGTTTTATGCACATACAATATCTCCGATAATGATAGCATTGCTTACATCGGCTGTAATGGTAATGTTTATGGGAAGATACAGCCCTGTTGCGGCGGTTTATGCGGCAGCAGCATATATAATAGTAGGAATTTTTATTCCGCTTTGGAACGGAAAGCGTGGCGGTCAGACGGGAATGGAATTTAGAACCTCGTTCGGCGAATTAAACAGCTTTGTACTTAGTGCACTCAGAGGACTTTCAGAAACCATACAGTACGATATGGGAAAAGAGAAAAGACATGAGATGCAGGAACGCTCTGAAAAACTCGGAAAAATGCAAAGAAAATTAAGCCGTTTAGAGGGAACACAGCGTGCAGTCACAAACTTTGTCATACTTCTTGCATCATTTGGGATGCTTTTTCTCATGGGAGAAATGTGCCGGCAGGGTGAGATTGGCTTTGGCGCAGTAGTCACCTGCACAGTGGCAATGATGGGGTCATTTGGTCCCGTTGTCGCACTTGCAAGTCTGTCAAACAATCTAAATCAGACACTTGCAAGCGGTGAGAGGGTGCTGTCAGTCATTGAAGAAAATCCTGTGGTAGAGGAAGTATGGGAAGACGAAGCGTCAGAAGGTAAAGCAGTGTATGGTGATAAAAGCACAAAATTTACCGGTGAACAAGTGGCAGATACTAAATTTATGTCAGATGAAAAAAATGTTACGGCAGAAGCTACAGAAACAATTTTAGACAAAAATAGAGCAGAAAATTCTGCTGACAGAAAAAACAAGCAGATAGCAGCTTTAAAGAATGTAACATTTGCATATGAAAATGAAAATATTCTCAAAAATTTTAGTATGGAGATAAAAAAAGGGAAAATAACAGGGCTTCACGGAGTGAGCGGCTGCGGCAAATCGACAATACTTAAACTTCTGATGCGTTTTTGGGATACAGACAGTGGAGAAGTTGAGATTTCAGGAAAGAATGTAAAAGAGATTTCAACAAAAAAACTCAGGGATTTTGAGAGTTTTGTAACACAGGAAACAGATATATTCCATGATACAATAGCCGCAAACATAGGCATTGCAAAAATTGGAGCGACAACGGAAGAAATCATTGCTGCGGCAAAAAAAGCATCACTTCACGATTTTATAATGAGCCTGCCCGACGGATATGATACGCAGGTCGGAGAGCTTGGAGACACATTGTCGGGAGGTGAGAAACAGCGAATAGGTATTGCGAGAGCATTTCTTCACGATGCACCATTGCTTTTGATGGATGAGCCGACGAGCAATCTTGATTCGCTTAATGAGGGAGTGATATTAAAAGCGGTAAAAGAAGAAGGAAAAGATAAAAATAAGACGGTAGTGCTTGTGTCGCATAGAAAATCAACAATGGGAGTTGCGGACGAAGTGGTGGAGATGTGATTGTTACTATGTGAGAGGACAAAGTTACCTGAATACTCAAAATAGATTGTTGGAATATAAAAGCATATTAAAAGATGATATTTAAAGGTGTTAAAACTTTAAAAATGACAAGCAATAAAATTAA
>OJOV01001650.1_pt1 | contig 16962 bp, 10 predicted proteins | sample 1598281 | NCBI WGS metagenome assembly OJOV01 (sample SAMN03922469, study PRJEB24848) | human gut metagenome | isolation source: stool sample | host: Homo sapiens | place: Germany | collected 2010-11
GGATGGTTGATGGACCCGTAGCCGACGCCCATGTCCTTCATGGCCCGGATGAGATCCTCGAACGCCTCAAGGTTGTTCACCGGATCGCCGTCCACTTCCACATAGGTGATGTGCCCGCCGTTGGTCATCGCATGATACGGCGCTTCAAGACGGATCTTGTTGTAGGCGCTGATGCTGTAATAGACCGGGATGTGGAACGAATTGGTGTAGTAGTCCTTATCCGTAATACCTTCGATGGAGCCGAAACGCTTGCGGTCGAGACGTACGAACTTGCCGGAAAGCCCTTCGGCGGGGGTTGCGATCACCGAGAAATTGAGCTTTGTCTCGGCGGCCTTCTTGTCCGCCTTCTCGCGGATGAAGCCGACGATCTTGAGCCCGAGCTCCTGCGCCTCTTCGGATTCGCCATGATGCTTGCCGATGAGCGCCTTGAGGCACTCCGCAAGGCCGATGAACCCCACGGTCAGCGTGCCGTGCTTGAGCACTTCGCGCACTTCGTCGTCCGGGCCGAGCCGTTCCGAATCGATCCAGATGCCCTGCCCCATCAGGAAGGGATAATTCTTGCACTTCTTGCACGACTGGATTTCGAGGCGCTCAAGAAGCTGCTCGAAGACCAGATCCACCATCTTGTCCAGCTCGGCGAAGAAGGCGTCGACGTTGTGATCCGCAAGGATGCCGAGGCGGGGCAGGTTGATGGACGTAAAGCTCAGGTTACCGCGCCCGTTGACGATTTCACGGCTCGGATCGTTCATGTTGGCCATAACGCGCGTGCGGCAGCCCATGTAGGCGATTTCCGTCTCGGGATGGCCGGGCTTGTAGTAGGCCAAGTTGAACGGCGCGTCGATGAAGGAAAAGTTCGGGAACAGGCGTTTGGCGGTCACGCGGCAGGCAAGCTTGAACAGATCATAGTTGGGCTCGCCTTCCCGGAAGTTGACGCCTTCCTTCACCTTGAAGATATGGATGGGGAAGATGGGCGTCTCGCCGTTGCCGAGGCCCGCTTCTGTGGCCAGCAGCACGTTGCGGATGACCATGCGGCCTTCGGGGGAGGTGTCGGTCCCGTAGTTGATGGAGCTGAAAGGGATCTGCGCTCCGGCGCGGGAGTGCATGGTGTTGAGGTTGTGCACCAGCGCTTCCATCGCCTGATAGGTGGCGCGGTCCGTCTCTTTCACAGTGCGGCGCAGCGTGAATTCCTGCGCACGCTTTATGATGGCGTCGTCGAGCTGATAGCCTTCTTTCAGCAGCTTTGCTTCAGCCTCCTGATAGCCGTTATCATTTGCAAGCTTGGGTACTAGACCGCTCTCCTCTTTGACACGCTTGCAGACATCGTCCGCAAGGTCACAGGAGTTCTCCAAATCCGCCAGCAATTCAAGCGCCTTGCTCAGATTACGGCGGTAGAGCTTTGCGTAGGTTTTGGCCACGCCGAGCGCCATGCCGTAATCAAAATTTGGGATACTCTGGCCGCCGTGCTGATCGTTTTGGTTGGACTGAATTGCAATGCAGGCAAGCGCAGAGTAGCTCGCAATATCGTTGGGCTCGCGCAGGTAGCCATGACCAGTAGAGAAGCCGCCTTTAAACAGCTTGATGATATCGATCTGGCAGCAGGTGGTGGTCAGCGTTAAAAAATCGAGATCGTGGATGTGAATATCACCCTCATGGTGCGCCTTGGAGTGCTCCGGATTGAGCACAAACAGCTCGTTGAATTGCTTTGCGCCCTCAGAGCCGTATTTGAGCATAGTGCCCATGGCGGTATCGCCATCAATATTGGCGTTTTCTCGCTTGATATCGTTATCCTTTGCGTCCTTAAAGGTGAGGCCTTCGTAGATTTTCATCAGCCGGGTGTTCATTTCACGCACACGGGAACGTTCTGCGCGATATAAAATATAAACTTTCGCGGTGCGGGCGTGTCCGTTTTCAATCAAGACCTTTTCCACGGCGTCCTGCACCTGCTCTACCGTCGGCTTCTGAATGCCCCGATTCTCCAGGTAAACGACCACCTGGTTTGCCAGCGCAAGCGATTCCTCATAGTCCTTGCCGCCCATAGACTGCGCAGCCTTAAAAATTGCATTTGCAATTTTTTCAATGGAGAAGTTTACTTCCCGCCCGTCGCGTTTGATGATTTTTGTTAACATGCGCCCAGCTCCTCTTGTGTGAAAGTGATAAATAGATATAGTTAAAATATATTGATTGATACACTAGATATAGTGTATTCCCTCTATAGCGATTGCTATTATATAGCACATCTTGATGCCTGTCAAGGGCATGCGTATGGAAAAACAAAAGAAAAACGCACAATCTTTTTCAAGATCGTGCGTGTGAACAGCTTCATTGTTTAGGAGAATCAATCCTCTGGCTTTTTTCGCAACCGTTCCCCAAGGGCGGCCAAAAAATCCTCTTCCTCCTGCTTGTGCAAGGTGTCGCGCAGCTTTTCCAGCATGGTGTCCATTTCAGCGTGCTTGAACTGGTAGCTCGCCTTGTTGGCAATGAACCGGGCCGAGATGGGCAAAAATTCGGTGACCACCTTCAGGCCGTTCTCCCGCAGGGTGGTGCCGGTCTCCACGATATCCACAATGACATCCGACAGGCCCAGGATCGGGGCCAGCTCGATGGAGCCGTTCAGCTTGATGATGTCGATGTCCCGCCCCTGCGAGGCGTAGTAGGCTTTTGCAATGTTGACGAATTTGGTGGCTACCCGCACCGGTCGGCCAGGGTCGTCCTGATAATCGGCCGGGGCCGCCACGCACATGCGGCATTTGCCAAGGCCGGTGTCCAGCAGCTCGTACACGTCGGCTTCCGCCTCGGTGAGGATGTCCTTGCCCACGATGCCCACATCCGCCGCGCCGTGTTCGACGTAGATGGCCACATCGCTGGGCTTGACGAGGAAGTAGCGGATGCCGGCCGCCGGGTTCTCCACCACCAGCTTGCGGGTGGAGTTGTAGTCCTCCGGGCAGCCGTAGCCGATGCCGGCCAGCAGATTGTAGACCTTGTCGCCCAGACGGCCCTTGGGCAGGGCCACGTTCAGCATCACCTTGTCGGTGCTGTTCTTCTGCACCGGCGGCAAGGGAGCGCTCAGGCGGTCCAGCTCGTCCAGATAGACCGCAAAGCCAATGGCACCGGCCCCGGGGGTGAACTGCTGCATCAGCAGGTCGTACCGGCCGCCCTTGAGCAGGGGGCGGGGCAGGGCTTTGAGGTAGCCTTGAAAAACAAGGCCGTTGTAGTATTCCATCTCACCGGCCAGGGTCAGGTCCAGCCGGATGGCACCGCCCGCCTGTTCCAGCGGCCCGGCCAGCCCCTGCAGCTCTGCCACCGCGGCCCGCATGGCGTCGTTGCGGCACAGGGCTTCGGCACGGGGCAGGGTGTCGGCGTAGCCGCCGCAGAGGGTCAGCACCCGGCACAGGGTGTCGGCGGCGTCCTCGTCCAGCCCGGCGGCGAGGGCAGCGGCCCGCAGCTCGTGGGCGTTTTTCTGGCCCAGCTTGCGCAGCAGGCCCGCGCGGGCGTCCTCCGGCACCTGCAAAGCATCAAGCAGGCCGAACAGATAGCCCATGTGGCTCACTTCCAGCACCCAGTCGGTGCCCAGCTGCCCCAGCGACTGCGCCGCAAGACACACGGCCTGCTGCACTTCCGCTTCGCCCACACCGCCCAGAAATTCCAGACCCATCTGGCCGATCTCCTTGAAGGTGTGGCTCTCTGCCGAGGGGCGGTAGACGTTTTCGTGGTAGTAGTAGCGCAGCGTCTCGCCGGGGGCGGGCTGCGCCGTTTTGGCAATGGAGAGGGTCACGTCCGGCTTGAGAGCCAGCAGACGGCCGTCCAGGTCGGTGAAGGTGATGACCTGTTCCGACGAAAGAAAGCTGCGGTTGGCCTGATACAGGCTGTACTCCTCAAACCGGCCCATGTGGTACTTGCGGCACCCTGCGGCCTCGTACAGCGCCCGCAGTGCAAAGGAGGCACGCTCCTTGGGCTGCAGCGTCGAAAGATCAAATTCCATGTCGGATCCCCCTGTTCTTCTTACACCATCCTGCACCGGTCCTCCCGGCCGGTGGGTGCGGCACCTTCCGCACACAATGGGCACACCCGGGTGTGTTCTGTCTTTATTTTACTTTATCTTGGTAAAGTTGTAAAGCAGGAAAGTGACAGTGTTTGCAGCTCCATCTTACATTTTTTCGGTGCGTTTGTACAGAAAGGCGAAAATGTTTCACCGCCGGGCCGCAAGAGTTGACGGCGGGCGAACACAAAAAAGCCACCCGCAGTCTCCTGCGGATGGCTCTGTCAGCACATCTTAACCCAGCAGCTCCAGTACACCGGCCTTGGGGCGGGCACCCACGGCCTGACGCACCAGCTTGCCCTGCTCGAACACCAGCAGGGTGGGGATGCTCATCACCCCGAACTGTGCCGCCAGGTCCGGCTGCTCGTCCACATTCACCTTGCCCACCTTGACGTCGGTGCGCTCTTCGGCCACCTCATCCACGATGGGGCTGAGCATGCGGCAGGGGCCGCACCAGCTGGCCCAGAAGTCCAGCAGCACCGGCTTGTCGCTGTGCAGCACTTCCTGCGCAAAGTTTTCGGTCGTAATGGTCACAACTGCCATATTTTATCCCTCCGTAAAAGGTGTTTGTTTTTTCTGACAGCATCAGTATACCCCGGATGCCGCATGTTTTTCCGTGACCGGGTCACACAAAAACGCGCCGCCGGGCACTCAGGCACGGCAGCGCGCTGCAAAATCGGTTTTACTTGTTCAGCATCTCATGTGCGGTCTTGCAGATGGTGGCAGCATCCAGGCCGTACTTTGCCAGCAGGTCCCATGCGGGGCCGGAGCAGCCGAACACATCCTGCACGCCCACGCGGCGCACGGGGGTGGGCAGCTTCTCGGACAGGACGGCGCACACGGCTTCGCCCAGACCGCCGATGACGTTGTGCTCCTCGGCGGTGATCACCTTGCCGCACTCTTTGGCCGCCTTCAGGACGATCTCCTCGTCCAGCGGCTTGATGGTGTGGATGTTGATGACGCGGGCATGGATGCCCTCGGCGGCCAGCTGCTCGGCAGCGATGCGGGCCTCGTTGACCATCAGGCCGGTGGCGATGATGGCAATGTCATTGCCTTCGGTGATCTGCTCGCCCTTGCCGATCTCAAAGTGGTAGTTGTCGGCATCGTGGAACACGGGCACCGCCAGACGGCCGAAGCGCAGGTAGACCGGGCCTTCCATGGCGTAGGCGGCACGCACAGCGGCGCGGGCCTCCACGTCATCGGCGGGGCAGATGACGGTCATGCCGGGGATGCTGCGCATGAGGGCAAAGTCCTCGCAGCACTGATGGGATGCACCGTCCTCACCCACCGAGATGCCGCCGTGGGTGGCACCGATCTTCACGTTCAGGTGGGGGTAGCCGATGGAGTTGCGCACCTGCTCAAAGGCACGGCCGGCAGCAAACATGGCAAAGCTGGAAACAAAGGGCACATAGCCCATGGTGGACAGGCCGGCGGCCACGCCCATCATGTTGCCCTCGGCAATGCCGCAGTCAAAGTGGCGGTCCGGGTAAGCCTTGCGGAACATGCCGGTCTTGGTGGCGGCAGCCAGGTCAGCGTCCAGCACCACCAGGTCGTCGTGGCCCTCAGCGGCCAGCTCCTTCAGGGTGTTGCCGTAGCTTTCACGGGTAGCGATCTTTTTCACGTCTGCCATCTTACTTCTCCTCCTGTTCCAGCGCGGCGTAGGCGGCGTTCAGTTCTTCCATAGCGACCTTGTATTCGTCGTCGTTGGGGCCCTTGCCGTGCCAGTCCACGGAGTTGGTCATAAAGGAAACGCCCTTGCCCTTGGTGGTGTCCATGATGATGCAGGTGGGCTTGTCGTTCTCGGCATGGAAAGCCTGGATGGCGGCCTCGATCTGGTCATAGTCGTGGCCATTGATGGTCAGCACGTTGAAGTTGAAGGCCTTCATCTTCTCTTCCAGCGGCTCGCTGCTCATGACCGTCTCGGTGGAGCCGTCGATCTGCAGGCGGTTGCGGTCCAGGAACACGCACAGGTTGCTCAGGCCGTAGTGGGCGGCAAACATAAAGGCCTCCCAGCACTCGCCCTCTTCCACCTCGCCGTCACCCACGATGGCAAACACGTTGATGGGCTTGCCTGCGTGCTTGGCACCCAGTGCCATGCCGCAGGCTGCAGAGATGCCCTGGCCCAGACTGCCGGTGGACATGTCCACACCCGGCGTCTCGTTCATGTTGGGGTGGCCCTGCAGGTAGCTGCCGATCTTGCGCAGGGTCTTGAGGTCTTCCACCGGGAAGAACCCGCGCTCGGCCAGCGTGGCGTAAAGTGCCGGAGCTGCATGGCCCTTGGACAGCACGAAGCGGTCGCGGTCCGGTTTTTTCGGCTCCTTGGGGTCGATGTTCATATCCACGAAGTAGAGGTAAGACAGCACCTCGGCGATGTCCAGACTGCCGCCCGGATGGCCGCACTTGGCGCTGTGAGTTCCCTCGATCACGCCCATGCGGATGTGACAGGCGTGCTTGGCAAGGGTAAGCTTTTCTGCATTTGTCATGATGGTCCTCCCGTATGAACCTCAGAAGTTGCAAGTATACAGCCGCGCAAGGCACAGCTCCCGCCGCCCCATTGCGCTATAATTCAAGTTTATATTATCTATTCTGTGCAAAAAGGTCAAGCTTCTTTCAGCAAAATGTACACAGGCGGTCAAAAACTGCTCCAAACGCTTTCTTTTTTGGTCAATTTGCAGCCTGTCCGAGGGCGGTCTTGACAAATCCTGCGGCACTCTGCTATAATTTTCACGATTTCCGGCAGGAAGCCGGGCCTGCGGGCCGAAGCCCGCCTTACACTATTTTCAGCCGCCGCATTTTTGAAACAGACGCCATGAAGGGGTCTGCCGTTGGCTTGCAAGCCGACTGGCAGGCCCCTTTTTTGTTTTTCTGCGGCGCAGTCACAGGAGGAAACAGATGAAAACCAAAAACTCTTCTCCGGCCCGCAATGTCGTGCTGGCCGCACTCTTTCTGGCGCTGGCCTTCGTGCTGCCCATGGTGACGGGCCATCTGCCGCAGGTAGGCAATATGCTCTGCCCGATGCATTTCCCCATCCTGCTCTGCGGCTTCGTGCTGGGCGGGCCGTGGGGTCTGGCTGTGGGCTTTGCGGCCCCGCTGCTCCGCTCGGCGCTCTTCGGGATGCCCCCGATGTTCCCCATCGCCATTTCGATGGCTTTTGAGCTGGCAGCTTACGGTGCTGTGTCCGGCTGGCTCTACCGCCGGGTGAAGCACACCCTGCCCATGACCTACGCCACCCTCGCGGCGGCCATGGTGGCTGGCCGCCTCGTCTGGGGCGCGGTCCGCTTCGTGCTGGCGGGTCTGTCCGGCTCGAGCTTCCCGTTCTCGGCCTTCTTGTCCGGTGCGCTCTTCACCGCTGTGCCGGGCATCATCGCACAGCTGGTGCTCATCCCTCTCATCATCACCGCTCTGCAGAAGGCCAAGGTGCTGGAGTAACAGGTTCTCGCTGCCTTTATCGCAAGTCAAGAAATTGGTGCAGCATCCAAACAACATCTTTTCGATATGCAATTCAACGCTGTTGCTGTTGCATTAAAAAGTTGAATTGCTGTCATCAAGCCTCTCAGTCGAGCTTACGCTCGCCAGTTCCCCTGATAGGGGGAGCCTCTGGCAAAAAGAGAAAGTTTTTCTCTCTGTCAAAGCCTCTCCTCCGTAGGAGAGGTGGCATTGCGAAGCCATGACGGAGAGGTTTTTCGTTTGCTTTCTCCCTGACGTATTTCAGCGTTTCTTCCAAAAAAATCCTAAAAAGTTTATTTCAAACGCCGAAATTGCCCGCGATCTTCAATTAAATCTTGTAAAGTTGCAGGAATCATGTAAACTAGAATACAACATTGTGTCGCAACCGCAACGGGGAGATTGCGCTTTCCGGCAGGGCGACAGGAAAAGGAGAGTTTCTATGAGAAACGCAAAGCAAAGCATCCGGCGCACCGTAGCCGGACTGCTGGCAGGCGCGATGCTTCTGGGCATGACACCGCTGGCCGCGTTTGCGGAGGGGCCTTCCTCCGCATCGGGCGACTGGCAGTTCAAAGCCTTCGGCACCTCCACTGCAGCAGGAGTCAACACCATCGCAGATGGCGCGGACATCAACGGCAAGGTCACCCTCAACTCCTGCACCATCAAAGATGATGGCACCATCGACAAGAAGGGCGGCAAGTTCGTCGCGGACTCCCCGGCAGACGGCCTGTCCTTCTACTACACCACCATCGACCCGACCACCCAGAACTTCTATCTGCAGGCCGATGTCACCATCGATTATGTGAACCCGGCTCCGGACGGTCAGGAGGGATTTGCCCTCATGGTGCGCGACAGCATCAGCGGCTCCGGCAGCTATTTCTCGAATCAAATTTCTGTCGTCGGCACCAAGCTCCCTCTGGACGGTGTTGAGATCAAAGACGCTGTGGGCGTCCGCAGCTACACCGGCATCATCTCCAACGAGACGGCTGCTTCCAACGACGTCAAGTCGAATCGTGCGGCGTTCAGCTCGCAGGCCATCAAGCAGGGCGACACCTACCGTGTGAGCCTTGCCAAGACCAGCAACAGCTACGTCGCCACCCAGTACGCCATCAACGCCGACGGCTCGACCGGCGACGTCGTCGGCTCTTCGACCTTGTACATCTCGGCGAAGGACAGCACCGCTTCCAGCGTCTCCAAGTACGCAGAGCTGGACGACCCCATGACCGTGCAGGAAGCCAACAAAGCTTATCTGGGCTTTGCGGCGGCGCGCGGCATGAACGTGACCTTCTCCAACATCACCTACACCACGAGCACGTGGAACGCTTCCGAGTGGACGCTCCAGCCTACCAGCTATGTTGCCCCCGTTTACCAGATCACCAGCCCTGCCACCTGCACCGGTGACAGCTATGAACTGGTGTTCAAGGCCAACGCCGACGGCAAAGCGACCGTCTCCGCAAACGGTGTGGTCGTGGACAAAAATGTGGACATCAAGGCAGGTGAGCCCTTCTCCAAGAGCTACGCCGTGACCGGCGATACCACCTTTAAGGTCAAGTTCACCCCGGACAAAAACTACGCTATCAGCGCGTACGAAAAGCTGAGCAGCTACGATTCCGCTACTATCGAGAAGAAGGTTTCGCTCCGTACTCTGGGCGCGAACGGCATCATCGTCGTCACCCCGGACGGCAGCGCAGCTAACAATGGCACCCGTGCGGAAGACGCAGTTGACATTCAGACCGCGCTGAACTACGCCGCAGCAGGCCAGACCATCCAGCTGGAAAGCGGCACCTACCATCTGACCGGTGAGCTGAAAGTCGAGCGCGGCCGCGACGGCACCGCAGAAGCTCCCATCACCATGACGACTGCTGACGGCAAGTACGCAACGCTGGACTTCGGCGGCGTCGGCACTGGTTTCAGTGTCTGGGGCAATTACTGGAACATCAGCAAGATCAACATCACCAACACCGCAGACGGCGCGAAGGGTATGCAGCTGGCCGGCAGCTACTGCGTCCTCGAGCAGATGAATTTCTACAACAACGGCAACACCGGCCTGCAGGTCTCCGGCCTGTCCACTGATAACAAGGCTCTGTGGCCCAGCCACAACACCATCAAGAACTGCACCTCCATGAACAACGCAGACCGCGCGATGGAAGACGCCGACGGCTTTGCCGCCAAACTGACCACCGGCGAGGGCAACGTCTTCGACGGCTGCATCGCTGCTTACAACGCCGATGACGGCTGGGATCTCTTCGCAAAGGCTGCAACCGGTTCCATCGGCGCGGTCACCATCCAGAACTGCGTCGCCTACAAGAACGGTTATCTGATGCTGGCTGCAGAGCCGGTCAAGAAGCAGTCGCTCCAGTTCCCGACCGTCACCTGTGACGACGACGGCAACCTGAGCTTCAGCAATGTTGCTGTCACCATCGCGGCAGGCAACGGCAACGGCTTCAAGATGGGCGGCACCAATCTGCCCGGCAACCACAAGCTCCTCAACTCCATCTCCTACGACAACGCCGCCAAGGGCATCGACTCCAACTCCTGCCCGGACGTCAAGGTCTACAGCTCCACTTCCTACAACAACGAGGGCTATAACGTCGCGCTCTACACCGGCAACAAGTCCGCTGTGACCGACTATGCCGCCGACGGTGTCATCTCCTTCCGCAAGGGTACCGACGGCAAGGAGCAGCTGACCCTCCAGAGCCAGAGCAGCACCGCTGTCTACGGCCCGAACAACTTCTACTGGGATTCCGAAACCCAGACCAGCCACAACAAATCCACCAACACCGTCACGGTGAAGGAGAGCTGGTTTGAGAGCCTCGACACCTCCGTTGCTCCGACCCGGAACGCAGACGGCAGCATCAATATGCACGGCCTGCTCCTGCTGACCGCTGAGGGTCTGGCCGCCACCGATGCAGGCGCACGCGGTTCCGCATGGGGTCAGCCCGAGGCGGCCAAGGCGACCATCTGGGTCGTCGGCGACTCCACCGTTTCCGCTTTCGACGACAGCTATTATCTGCCGCGTGAAGGCTACGGTGAGGAGATTGCGAACTACTTCAACGCAGATGTCTACAATCTGGCTGTCTCCGGTGCGTCCAGCAAGGACTTTACCGGCATGAGCAGCTACAATACCCTGATGAACGGTTCCGATACCGTTCCGGCTCTGGGCGACGCTTCCGGCGACAAGTTCCTCATCATCGGCTTCGGCCACAATGACGAGAAGACCGAGCCTGCCCGTTACACCAACCCCAACGGCGACTACAAAACCGAAGGCTCCTTTGCCAACAGCCTCTATGTCAACTACATCCAGCCTGCTCTGGAGCGCGGTGTCATCCCGGTCGTCTGCACGCCTATTGCGCGCCTGACGAACGAGAACACCAAGGCCAGCTACGACAGTGCTTCCGGCCACAAGACCCAGACCGTCACCATTGGCGACACCGTCTATGAGGGCGGCTATTACGCACAGGCCATCCGTGATATGTGCAGCGAGCTGCACCTCATCTGCGTGGATCTGACCGATGCCACCATCAACGAGAACATCACGATGGGCAAAAAGGCTCAGTACACCCACAGCTTTACCGGCGCAAAAGAAGGCAAAAAGGGCAATCTGGTTCCCACCGGTCTTGACTTGACCCACACCAACAGCTATGGTGCAAAGCTGAACGCATGGCTCATCGACCAGCTCACCATCGACACGCCGCTGGGCGCGTACAGCAAACACAAGGAAAAGCCCACCTACAAGCAGTTCTACGGCGATGCCGCAAACCCGGATTACGTTCCTTCCAGCTATGTCTCTCCCACCGAGAACAGCACGCTCTGGCCGGCCTTTACCGACGCCAACGGCACCGTCTGGAATGGTTCCGTCTTCGGCAATGTCGGCGGCAATGATAAAATCTCCGGCGGCGATTTCACCGCAACAGTTGACGGCCAAAACATCACCCTCGGCGTCACCAACAACCGCGGTAAGATCGCGTCCACGGTGGACGGCCTGATGATGTACTACGTCAAGCTGCCTGCAGGCACCAACTTCACTCTGACCGCAAAGGCCACCGTCAACTCACTGGCAAAAAACAATCAGGTCTCCTTCGGCCTGATGGCCCGTGATGAGATGTATGTTGATACCAGCATCTCCGACCCCATCGGCGATTATGTCGCCGTCGGCACCCGGAATCAGGGTGCGATCAACTGCTTCGGCCGCAAGAGCGGTGAGTTGTACGACGGCCCGGCTGCGACTGTCAAGTACGGTGCAGGCGACACCGTTGACCTGAAGCTCATCGGCACGGCAGACGGTTTCACTCTGATCTACGGCGACAACGAGACGGCTTCCACAGGCTTCGACTACGCACTGACCGCCATTGATTCCGATTACATCTATGTCGGCTTCTATGTGGCACGCAATGCAAATGTCACCTTCAGCGATATCCAGCTGACGACCAACGGCGTTTTCTCCGCTTCCGGCTCCGGCCTGAAAGCGGTATGGAACAAGGTCAAGGACCTTTTCCCGTTCTAAGCTTCGCCTGATTTTCGGGTTCTTCTTCTGATCCCTTACACACGCAAAAAAGACCAGCGTTGCGGATGCAATGCTGGTCTTTTTTCAGGGCTTTCGCTCTGCGTTATGAATATACACGAAGAAAGAAGGAAGGCAATTACTTCAGGAAGTCCGGCAGGGGCTTGCTCTGCTTGAGCCACTGATGATACTCGGCGGTGGCGGCGAACTCCACGTCGCCGGCAGAGTTCAGCGCGGTCTCCACAGAGTCCTGGATCACGCCGATGATGAAGCCGACACCGACCATCTGCATGGCCACATCGTTGGAGATGCCAAACAGGGAGCAGGCCATGGGAATGAGCAGCAGAGAGCCGCCGGCCACGCCGGAAGCGCCGCAGGCACCCAGAGCGGACATGGCGCTCAGGACAATGGCGGCAGGCAGGGTCACGGGGATGCCCAGCGTGTTGGCCGCAGCCAGCGTCATGATGGTGATGGTGATAGCCGCACCATCCATATTGATGGTAGCGCCCAGAGGGATGGAGACGGAATACATATCCTTATCGAGGCCCAGCTTCTCGCACAGGGCCATGTTGACGGGGATGTTGGCCGCAGAGCTGCGGGTGAAGAAAGCGGTCAGGCCGGACTCCTTCAGGCAGCGGAACACCAGAGGATACGGGTTGCAGCGCAGATAGAGGAAGATGATAAAGGGCGAAACGATGAGTGCCATGAAAAGCATGGTACCCACCAGCAGGGCCAGCAGCTTGCCGTACTGGGTGAAGATGGCCAGACCGTTGCCGGCCACATTGGTGTACACCAGACCCATGATGCCGAAGGGAGCCAGATTGATGATCCAGCGTACCACCTGCGACACAGCGTCGGCAGTGTCGGCAAGGAACTTCTTGGTGGTGTCAGAGCCGATGTTCTTCATGGCAAGGCCGAACATGCAGGCCCAGAACAGGATGCCGATGTAGTTGCCGCTCATCAGAGAGCTGACAGGGTTGGCGACGAAGTTGGTGAGCAGGGTGCTCAGCACCTCGCCCAGACCCTGCGGCACCACGTCCGACTGAGCAGCGTCTGCCAGAACGACCGACACAGGGAACATGAAGCTGGTGATCGAAGCGATCGCAGCCGCAAGGAAGGTGGTGAGCATGTACAGCCAGATGACCGTACCGAAGCGGCGGTCCAGCTTGGAGCTGCCCTGTGCCAGTGCGCTCGCCACGATGACGAACACCAGCACCGGAGCGATGCCCTTCAGTGCGCCGACGAACAGGCTGCCCATCTCGCCGACCCAGCCTGCACCCGGCACCGCAAGCGCCAGCACCGCGCCGATGACCAGACCGACGACGATGCGAAGGATGAGGCTGACCTCATTGTACTTCTTCGCAATGGCTTTTGCACCATTCATCATATAGAACACTCCTCTGTATTTGTGCGCCCTCGACGCACACTTTTCCTGTCTCTTACCCAAAGACAGTTGTTATTATAGCACACACGGAAGAAAAGTCAAAGGTTTTCAGTGAATTTTTCGGGCTGCTTCGGCAGATTTTTCGTTTTCGGCCTTCCTCCGCGCCGCCTTATGTGTGCGTCACAGAAATACACAGTTGAAATATTTCACCGCTTAGGGCAGAAAAATCCCCCGGCAGAGTTCGTCTGCCGGGGGATAGTCATTCTTATTTATTTTTTCTGATCTTTCAGTCGTCCAGATAGGTCACTTTGCCGGGGACGAAACCCTGGATGCCCATGCCGGGTGCATCCGAGACGGTGATATTCTTCTCGTCGAAGACCGCGCCGCCGAGGATGTGGTCCTCGCTGCAGAGCACCGGGCCGTCCAGGTCCACTTTGGTGATGATCTTCTTGGCGCAGGCCAGCTCCACGGCTGCGTTGACCGAGATCTTGGCTTCCAGCATACAGCCGATCATGCACTCCACGCCGTAGACCTCCGCCGCCGAGGCGATGCGGAGGGCGTTGGTGATGCCGCCGCACTTCATCAACTTGATGTTCACGAAATCGGCTGCGCCGGTCTGCATGATGCGCAGGGCATCCGCCGGGCTGAATACGCTCTCATCGGCCAGAACCGGCACACTGGCGTGGCGGGTGACGTACTGCATCCCCTCGAGGTCAGCCGCAGGGACAGGCTGCTCGACGAACTCGATATCCAGGCCCTTCTCCTGCATCTGGTCGAGGATGCGGACAGCCTGCTTTGCATTCCACGCCTGATTGGCGTCGATGCGGAGCTTGACGTCCTTGCCCACGGCCTCGCGGACGGCGGCCAGACGGGCCACGTCCAGCTCCGGGTCGATGCCCACCTTGACCTTCAGGCAGTCATAACCGCGCTGGATGGCGGTGCGGGCGTCCCGGGCCATCTCCTCGGGCGGGTTGACGCTGATGGTGATGTCCGTCACGATATTGCTGCGCGCGCCGCCCAGCATCCGGTAGACCGGGGCGCTGTACTTCTGGCCCAGCAGGTCCCACAGGGCCATATCCACGGCAGCCTTGGCGCTGGTGTTGTGGACGAGGGCCTTCTGCACGGCAGCGGTCAGATCCTCGAACTCGTCGAGGCCGCGGCCCAGGATGGCCGGGGCGATGTGGTCGCGGATGGCGCCGATGATGGCACCGGTGGTGTCGCCGGTGATGACGCCGGTGGGAGGTGCCTCACCGTAGCCCACCGCGCCGGTGTCGGTGTGCAGCTCAACGATGACGTCCTCCACGCTGCTCACGGTGCGCAGCGCTGTCTTGAAGGGGACGCGGAGCGGGGTCGAGATACGGCCCAGCTTTACCTGTGTGATCTTCATGCCAGTCCCTCCTTATTCTTCCTGCATGTGTACGGTGGCCGACAGCTTCTGGTAGGCGACGCGGGGCGTGCCGTCTTCCACATGGATGATGCCGCAGCGGGCAAAACCGTTCTTCTCGAGAAGATGCTGCATGATCTTGTTGTCGGCGTGGGTGTCGGCCCGCAGGCTCTCGCAGTGCTCGAGGCACCATGCGATGACCTCAGACGCCACGCCCCTGCGGTCACCCGTCGAGGCCAGCCGGTGGATGGTGCCGTAAGGCACCTCATCGTTGAGCCACTGGCCGTCTTCGATTTTCGCGTAGGTGGGGTCCGGCCCGAGGATGAAGGCAAACACCGCTTCGAGACGGCCGTTCACCGTATAGACGAACAGCCGGTTGGAGTCGATGTCTTCTTCCAGCATCTCCTGCGGCGGATAGCTGTCGCCCCACTGGGTCGGGTTGCCCGAATCCGCCATTGCTTTCCGGGCATGGGCATAGATCTCTAAAATTTGCTCCAGATCAGAGCGCCGTGCTCCACGAAACATTCCGTTTCCACCTTCTCTTTCCGTGCGCCGCAGCGCATTCCCGCATTTTTTCAGGTCCGGCTTTTATTGTAACACACTCTGCATCGTTTTTCCATCTTAAGACATCAAAAGACGTCCCGCAGACACGGGACGTCTTTTTTCGCGGTGTGCTCAAAGGTCAGGCCGGTGTGCGGGTGCGGGCCGCGCGGCTCTGACGGTACTCACGGGGGCTCTGGCCGTACCGCTCGTGGAACAGGCGGTAGAAATAGCTGGTGTTCTCGTAGCCGACGTAGGTGATGATCTGCTGGATGTTCCAGTCGCTGCGGCGCAGCAGGCGGGCAGCAGTCTCCATCCGGTGCTTCTGGAGCAATTCCTTATAAGTACGGCCTGTCTGCGCCCGGACGCACTCGCTGACATAGGCCAGAGAGACGCCGTAGCTGCGGGCCACATTGGAGAGGCTGGCCTCACGGTAATTCTTGGTGATCTCATCCAAAGCCGCCTGCACCAGCTCTTCGCGGCTGACGGCCGCGCCGTAGGCTTCCAGCGGGAATTTCTTGATGCTCATAGGTATCCTCCGTTGCGGCGCAGCCGGGGACATGGGGGATGTCGGAGCCGGGCCGCGCTCAGGTCTCATAAGCGTCCCTCTGTTGGGAGGCTTCTGCCTATAATACGGCGCATCCGGGCCGGAAATTGCATAAGACAAGAAAAAACTCCAAAATTTTTCAGACGGGGTTTCGACAAAGCAAAAGCTGCCGCCCGCCTCGGGCAGCAGCTTTTCAGGAAAAGAAAAAGAGGAAAACAGAACTCAGAACATCTTCTCGTGGTGATACCGGCCCGTGCGCAGGAACTCCACCCACTCGGCGATGTTCACGGCGTGGTCGCCGATGCGCTCGAGGTACTTGATGACCATCAGCACATCCAGCGCGGCGTCCACTTTGCCGGGGTCGGCGGCGATCTCCGCCGCCAGCATCTGCTTGATGGTGTTGAAGTCGTAGTCCACCGCGTCGTCGGCGTCGATGACGGCTTTTGCCGCCGCCTCATCTTCTGCCGCAAAGGCGCTCATGGCGTCCTGCAGCATCTTGTGGGCTTTGCGGCCCATCTCAATGCTCCTGCTCACGGCGGGGTCGCCCGCCTTGCGGACACCGGCCAGATGGGGGACGATCTCCGCGATGTCGGCGGCATGGTCACCGATGCGCTCCACGTCTGTCACCACCTTCATGGCAGCAGAGATAAAGCGCAGATCACCTGCCACCGGCTGCTGACGCAGCAGCAGGGTCATGCAGCGGTGCTCGATGTCCCGCTCCATCCGGTTGACCTCGGTGTCGCCCTTGATGATGCCCTTTGCTGCCTCGGCGTCCGCCGTGCAGAGGGCTTCCAGCGCATCTTCCACCGCGTCGGCAGAGAGCTGGCTCATCCTGGCCAGCGATCCCTTCAGGGCCGCGAGGTCGGCCTCGTACTGTGTGCGTGTGCTCATATCGCAAACCCTCCTTTTTAACCGAAGCGGCCCGAGATATAGTCCTCGGTGCGCTTATCCTTCGGGGTGCTGAAAATTTCACCCGTGGGGCCGCACTCCACCAGCTCACCCAGCAGGAAGAAGGCCGTGCGGTCGCTGATACGGGCCGCCTGCTGCATGTTGTGGGTGACGATGACCACGGTGTAGTTCTTTTTCAGCTCGCTCATCAGCTCTTCCACCTTCATGGTGGAGCCGG
>OJOV01001657.1_pt1 | contig 16821 bp, 19 predicted proteins | sample 1598281 | NCBI WGS metagenome assembly OJOV01 (sample SAMN03922469, study PRJEB24848) | human gut metagenome | isolation source: stool sample | host: Homo sapiens | place: Germany | collected 2010-11
AAAATATAACAGTTATTAAATCTCTTAAAACAGGTGAAATCTCAATCGGAATTTGCATCAGCGTAAGAAGGAGAGCAATGTCATGTTCAGAACAATTCGTAAAAAGAAAAATGAAATCAGCATCGACACGGCAAAGACTCTTTTGCAGTTCAGCCGACGTGGCGTTCTTGCCGTAAATGGAGATGACGGATATCCCTATGCAATTCCTATCAACTATGTCTACGATGACGATGCGCAGAAAATTTATTTTCATGGAGCACGTGCAGGCCATAAAGTAGATGCACTGCGTGCCTGTGACAAAGTATGTTTCACGGTATATGGAAATGAAACCATCAAAGAAGAAGATTGGGCACCGTTTGTGCAGAGCGTTGTGGTATTCGGCAGATGTCACCTCGTAGAATCCGGCGCAAGAGCAACAACTCTGTTAAAACGATTTGCAATGAAATACTATCCCAGCGAGCAGTTAGTTGATGAGGAAATTGCCCACGCAGGAAAGGCTGTGCAAATTTTTGAAATAGAAGTGGAGTACCTCAGCGGTAAGGAAATACAGGAACGATAAATTCCAGTTTACAATATCTAAATCCTAGGAAAGGAGACCTGCCGATATGCGCACAAAAGCTATCATTCGATTATGCACACACCTTGCACACTGTGCGTATCGTTCATAATGCACATAGTGTTCATCGTTCACGAGTACAAAAGGGGAAATCGTGTGATTGTATCAATTTTGTAAGGGCAACCGATGACCGATGAAATACGGGCAATGTGCCTTGCTATCTATAACGGCAGCACAACTTTACAGGATTGCCTGCATAAGATCAATGCAAAATACCTTTGAAACTCATTTATGTCAATAGGATCGCCGCACATTCTGACATATTGCAAAAGTCCGAAAGCGACCCTATTGACATAGTTTTTCGTTGTTTCAGATGGGTATACCCTAACGACACGCTCAAAAAATACCGGCTCTTGATGAGTCGGTATTTTTGTGTTTAGTCATCGTCAATGATATCGGCCAGCAGACCGATAATAGTCAGCGCACCGAGAATGACTTTTCCTGCGTTCATCTGTTCACCTCACTTTAGCTATCCGAAAAGTTTTCGACGGCTTCGATGATAAGATCAACCACCGCGCCTACAGCCTGGAAGATTGGGCCTAATGGAATCATAAGCAACATCTCCTTTCCTTAATATGCGTACAGCAGTTCGCCGGTCATTTCGTGCAACAGAGTAGGATCATACAGCATTTCCTCGATTTCTTCCTCGGAGCAGCCGTAATCCAAGAGTGCCTGCACCTCATCAGCAGAGACACCAAAGGCTTTTGCAACGCTGAATAAGTCATCGTAGTTCACGGGTGTATCTGTGCAGCAGTCGCGGTAATATGGAGAATAACGCCGCCACCAATGTTCGTAACTTGTCCTTGGTGCGAATGCCCCAGTAGTGATACGGCCATTGCGGTCAATCTTCAAAATCTCGCCCTCCTTTGGCTCCAGAATATCGGTGGGCGCTTTTAGTCTCAGCTTCTTGATGGTTTTGCAGAGTATTTCCTGAGTGGAAGCGTAAATCAAGAAGCCACCATAGAACATCACGCAAAGCGGATTGTCTCCGACCACGAACCAGATGGAGTTGTCCTTATCTAGAACCGTAAAGACAAAGGAACCCTCGACCTTTTCAGCCATAGCTTGTAGGCTGTCGAAGTCGAGGGTTTTCTGCTGTTCAAGAAGCTGTACGGCAACGTAGCTGTCCGTTTCAACACTTGTCATCGGGAGATTTTCTTCCATACGGAGTTCTTTGTCATTCCAGAGAACGCCATTATGCGCGAGAGCAAAGCTGCTGCCGTCAACTTTGCCGAGAAACGGATGATTATTCTGGTTGAACTGCGCGTTGCCCTGTGTGGTCATACGGGTATGACCCATGACCGCGTTCACACCGTGTGGAATGTGAATCTTCGTTTTTCGAGCGGGAAGGGGGCGCTTATAAATGCGCAGACGGCCGTTGAAGCTGTAGGCAATACCTGTCGCGTCCGTACCGCGAACTTGGCACTCTCTTGCGAGAGTGTTCAGGATTTTGTTTTTCGTATGGGTACTCAGGCACTCCTTAAAGTCGATTAAACCGAATAAACTGCACATATTACTCCTCCTCGCTTGCAGATACAGGTTCGTTAACGTAAAGACGACGCTCCTTCAAATACTGAATAAGCTCCGGCTCAGTGACATCATCCAGAAAATCAAACCAGCTAAGCTCCTGTACAACGGTATCGGACATAGAAATGGCCACCTCGACCAGATGATTTACCATCTGCAAGGTGGCTTTGAGGGTATTCAGCTTGAGAGTGCCGCGGAACATTCGGATTTCAACGGTATCCGGGTTCGTAAGGTTGACCGCCGTATAACGTCCGGCGCAGGAATTCTTTGCATGGCTCATCTGCTCGGACGGCGTGAGGCGAATGCCATACCGTGCTGCCCAACGGTTCATCTGGGACTGGGTGCGGCGGCTGAACCGTAATAGCTCTGCCCAGAACTTTTCGACAAAGTACAGCAAGCGGGCAATCGCGGCCTCCTGCTGCTCGTAAGTACAGCCGAATGCCAAGCGAGAAATATGTACGTGAAGCCCGCAGGTTCCGGCGGCATGGCTCAGATACCCCATGCTCTGAGCTTTACGGAGAACTTCCGCCCATGGCATTTCGTTCAGGTGATATTCGAGCGTCATCGGGTGTGTAACGAGCTCCAAGCCTTCATCCAGACTGCCGTCCGTCTTGATGTAGAGATTTTCGGCATCCTTGTTGGCGATGTCGAGCAGCTTCTGCGCATTGCTGTTCACCGTGCCGCCGTCATCGATTTCGAGTTCCACGCCGAAATGACGCAGACCCTTGCCATGGAACACGAGATCAGGCGTGTAGCTGTATTCGTGGATGACCTCGCAGTGCTCATCCCAGCAGGATGCGCAGTAGGCGTTGTCGTCATTATCCCAATACGCGCGGTCACGATAAATAATACGGTTGCAGTCCTCACAGCGGACGTAGTATTCATCAAAGCAGTGGTCGCAAAGCGTGTGCGTGTCATCCTCAACAGCGTTCTCCTCGTAGACCCGCTCAGCGCAGTGGTCGCAGATTACGGTCAACCGGTCGGCGCAGTCCTCACAGAGCCAGTCTCCCTCCACTTCAAACATATCTTCAATCGGGTGCTCCGCACCACAGTTTGCACAAATTCTTGTTTCACTCATTGGTTAGTCCTCCATTTCGTTTGGTTAATATCAATACTCTTCGGCAAGCAGCATAGTGGAATGCGTTAAATCGTCGATGGCGAACACCTTCGCATTTACCGCATCGTCACACGGTACATCGAGCTCGTAACGGTACGGCGGTTGCTCCTGCTCGTGGACAATGTGCTGACCGGTTGCGGTTTTGGTTAAGGTGAACACTTGCAGATAGTCTTTTTCCTCGACCTCCATCGTGAGCACCATGTGCCACATGAGGTTTGTCAGCCACGATGGAATCTCAGCCATCACGCCGCGCGTCAGGAATTTTTGATTGTTGAACATTTTCGCTTCCTCCTTTTTGACAAAAAGTAAGCTCCTGAGAATATCCCAGGAGCTTCTACTGATATAATATATAGATCAAAATGGGGGAGAAACAGAAAAGGCCTGCCAGCGCAGGCCCTTTCCAAAAGAGGGGTGAAATCGGGCGGTTTGGGTATCAGGAACGCCCGAAGGATCAGTTCTGGTTTTCTTCGTCGTGCCGCTTGACCACGCGGATGCCGATCGTCAGCAGCACGGCGGAAATGATGGCTGTGGTGAGGACAAAGTCATCCTGCAAGGTAAACAGAAACCGATCGGCCAGCATCACCGTGCAGATCAGCACGCTGCCGAGCGCTTCAAGCTGAAGGCCGCGCCGACGCGATAACTTGGAAAGCATATGCTCTGCCTCCTTTTACTGAACGCCCATTGCCGCCAGAATGACGCGCATGATGACAAGGCTGATAGCCGCATCAAGCAGGCAGACGGCGATGAGCAGCGGATGCCACTTTTTGTTGGTATCGGTTACGAGCACGATGCGCGCATAGTGGCCGATGAGCGTGCCCATCAGGATACATGCCGGGAGCATCATGGAGGCCTGACCGAGCGTCAGCGCGCCAGCCTCATACATGGAAGCAGCGGTCGCGCAGCCGGAGGCCTTGGCGAAAAACGCCGAGATCAGAACGGCGAATGCCTCGCCCGGCAGACCGAACAGTCCCATGACCGGTGACATGACCGTGCCGAGGATGTCCATCAGACCGGTCTCCTTCAGAATGTACACCAGTACATAGCCGAGGATCATTGCAGGGGTGATATTTTCAATGCCGACCTTGAAGCCCTTTGCGCAGCCCTTGAGGAAGGTATCTACGATCGAGGGTTTCTTTGCCTTTGCCGGTGCGGCCGCAGCCGCCGTATTGGTTGCCTGATTGCTCATTTCTGTTACCTCCTTATGCCTTGCCGCGCTTTGCGCGCAGGATCAGACGGACGATGTTCGCGCCGATCAGCTTGCAGACGAACATGATGACGATACACGGACCGAGTGCCACCGGGCAGATCGCCACGAGCGGCGCGCCGCCGGTGATGGTGTTGTTGATGCACGCAGAGCCTGCGTACTGATACGCTACGAAGATCGTGCGCTCGTCATCCGTGATCTCGCCGTCCTCGTACAGCTCACGGGTCATGACGGCCGCAACGTCCGAACCGGTAAAGCTCGAGATGAATGCGATGCCGCACTTGCCTGGGATGCCGAGCAGCGGACGAAGCAGAGGACGGAACAGGATGTCCGATGCCTTGAATGCGCCGAGCTGCTCGAATACACCGAGCAGGCCGCAGAAGAACATGACCGCCGGGATCAGGTTGAAGCCTGCCATGAAGCCGTCCTTCGCGCCGGTGCCGCCCTTGCCGATGAGGTTCGCACCTGTGTCACCGATCTGTCCAAACGAGCCTGCCAGATTGGTAAAGTCAAGCACCTTGATTGGACCCTCCGCCGTGCGGAATGCACCGGACAGCACAAGAATGAGCACAATCAGTGCCAGCCACGCGCCAATACCGATCTTTTCCTTGTTTTCTGCCTGTTTCTCTTTGTTTGCCATGAGTTTATACCTCCTTATCCCTTTTGCGCCGCCGCTTATTCGGCAGCCTTTGCAAAATCGTCGTTCAGCGTATACGCTGCGCACGCCGCAAGCACGCTGCGCTGAAACAGCGATTCTACTTCCGCATATTCGTCCGGGGTGTGATTGCCCTCGCCGCGCACGCCCATGCCGCACACCGTCGGCACGCCGCACGCTACCGTAATGCCGGAGTCCGACAGACCGCCGACCTGGAAGCAGCCGATCTCACCGAAGCCGCAGTCCTGTGCGGTGCGCTGCAGATGACGGAACAGCGCCATAACGCCGTCAGTCGTATCCATGCACTGCATGACGCGGCTCAGATCGAGCTCCGCCGTCGTATCCGGCACCGAGTTGTGATTGGTTGCGCGGTGCAGGATTTCAAAAATTTCGTCGCGCACCTCCGCGTTCGGAAAGCGGATGCCGATGCGCACCTCGCACGAGTCGGGGATGGTGTTCTCACCGATGCCGCCGTCCACCATGCCGCAGTTCATCAGCCTGCCGCGCATGATGTCGTTCTGCGACTCGATCTCAACGATCTTGTGCGCGGCCTCGAGCACTGCCGAGCGGCCCTTCTCCGGCGCAATGCCCGAGTGGGATGCTCTGCCGTGAATCCTGATGCTGACCGGGCCGCCGCCCTTGCGGCCGACCACGAAACGGTTGTCCATGTAGCCGGTCTCGAAGTTGAACGCCGCGAGCGCGCCTGCTGCCTCCTCTGCGAAGATCTCCTTCGCGTCCGAACGCATATGCAGGTTTTCCTCGTCGCTTGCGAAGATGAACTTGATCGGACGCTCCTTCCAGTCCACGCTGTCGAGTGCCTTGACCGTGTACAGTGCCATGACCAGACCGGCCTTCATGTCCAGCACGCCGGGGCCGTGCGCCATACCGTTCTCGTCTACGCGGAACGGATTTTCCTTCACCGCGCCCTCCTTGAACACGGTGTCCATGTGGCCGATGAGCAGCAGAGGCGCTTTGGCGCTGCCGGGGTTCCACTCGCCGATGAGCATGTCACCGGAGTTTTGAATGGCGCGGACACGGGTGTGGATACCGGCGTTCTCCATCTCGCGGCGCAGGATGCTGCATACCGCGTTCACGCCGTCGATCTGCGTCGTGCCGCTTTCTGTGTTCACCAGATCGCGCCAAAGGTTCAGCATCGGCTGTCGGTTCTCGTCGATGTACTGACGAATCTGCGTGTAAATTTGCTCCATTTTTGTGTACCTCCTTGATTGGAAAACCTGTTTTTACAGGTCTCAGTTCACAGCATTTTCACCGCCGCGCCTGCAATGAGCACGGACACAATGGTAACGGTGACGAAGCCTGCCGTCAGCATCTTCGGCAGCAGGAAATTCAAGATCGCTTTCTTTTCCTTCTCGTTTCGTCCGAACGCCTCGGAGACCTCCTGCGGAATGAGCATGGTGGTCGGGAAACCGAACGTGCAGCTGATGCCGTAGGCCGCCGCAAGGCTGATCGGGATGCGCAGCAGCTTGGCGCACAGCAGCGCGGCCGCCATGGTTCCGAAAACGCCGCAGGCCGCTGCGGTCAGCAGCGCAGGCAGAACGGACAGCACCTGCTCCGGCGTGGTCTGCGCCAGATTGGAAAAGATCAGAATGGTGACGAAAAACGTGATCAGGCTGGAGGCTTGCGTTTTTCCGAGGATGCTTTTATCGAGAAAGCCCAGTGCGAAGAATACCGCGCCCATGATCAGACACATGACGAAGTAGTGAACCGCGCCGCCGGTCAGCTTGGACGCATAGTAGGAGATGACCGCAACGACTGCCAGCTTGGCAAGGTACATCGAAGGACGCTCGCAGCATTTCGGCAGGTGAAGCGGACCGTGATGCGCCGCAGCGTTTTCTTCCTGTAAAGTGCTGTACTGCTCTACGAGCACCGCGTCATCGCGGATGAGCCTTGCTGTGCGCCGCAGCAGGAGAGAGGCAATCGGTACGCCGATGAACTTCTGCGTCACATAAAGCACGATGCAGAACGTCGCCGCCGTCGTGAGGTTCATCTCCTTGAGCGTGCTCGTCATGATGAGCGTTGCTGCGCTACCGCCGGCGAAGATCGGTGCGCCGGCGATCGCCATTTCGCTGCCGATGAACGGCCGTCCAATCAGTACGATTGCTGCAACTGCGCCGCACACGCCGCACAGCGCGGTGACGACTACCTTCCACTGCCGACGCAGCTCCGCGAAGTCGATCGTCGTGCCGAGCGACACGATGAGCAGGCCGGCAATGATGTTGCCGAATCCGGTGATCTGCGCGTCATCGATCAGTGTGCGCGGCAGGATGCCGCTCCAGAAGCCTGCAAGCAGCAGGATCGCAATGCTGAGCACCGTGGAGAATATTGCTTTGGTTTTCTGAGCAATCAGCTCGCTGACTGCATAGATGCAGAATAGAATCGCAAGTGCGCTGATCGGTGTCATAAGCCTCATTCCTTTCTGTGTCTATACCGTATCATAAATTCGTTATGCCTGTCCAAATCATAAAAGTTATAGTGACGTTATAACCGGGACGGAATAGTATTCCTGTACAGTTTAACGCCCGCTTTTCATGAAAAACAGACAAAAGAATAGGCGCTGTGACTAAATCACAGCGCCTTTGCTTTGACATTATTCAGTATACTATTCTGCACTTTTTTGTCCATTTCACTTTTGTTATAACCCAGTCATAACAAAACGGAATAGTCTGTTATAACCACCAAAACGTCTTATTTCTCATTCTTCGGGTAAAGCTCCTCCAGCATCTTCACAAATGCCTGTGCTTCCGTGCTCAGCATTTCGCGGCTGCGCTGGATCCAGCCCACATTGATCTGCACCTGACAGTTTCGAATCGGGATGGTGCGGATGCCGTACTCCGCGAAGTCAGGTGCGCTCAGTCCCGGACCGAGGCGAATCACATCGGTCGAGCGCAGCAGCGACAAAATCGCCGCGCTGTCGTTGACATAAACGACGCGCTTGAACTGCTCCAGACGCACGCCGTCGATCTCCAGATAAAAGCTCAGATTGGAGAAATAATCGTCCGGAAGGCGGACGAACGGATGGGGCAGGAGCTGCTCCATCGTCACCTCAGACGCATGATACAGCGGATGGTTCGGCCCGATGTTGGCATACCAGGTGTCCGTGCCTAGCGCGTGAAATTGCAGGTTTTTGAACTTCAGCATGTGCTTGAGCTCCTTCACCTGCACGTTGTTGCTCATCACAAAACCAATCTCCGCTTCGCCGTGCTCCACGCTCTCGATCACCTGCTGCAAACGGTTTTCCACCAGCTTGAGCGCTACGCGGTTATCGTGGTAATTGTTGTAGAACTTTGCCATCAGACGTCCCATCGTGATGATCGGATAGGACGCGATGGACAGCACCGGCGCGTGCTCCTTCTCCGACAGGCCCTGAATGAGCTCCATCTGGTTGATGATCGTGCGCGCGTACTGATAGAGCTTTTTGCCCTCGTCGGTCAGCGCAACGCCCTTGTTCGTGCGGTTGAAGATGCGCACCTTGAGTTCGTTTTCCAGATTGCTGATGGCCTTGCTCAGATTGGGCTGCGTGACAAACAGCTTCTCCGCGGCCTTGTTGATGCTGCCCTGCTCCGCAATGGCGACAAAGTAGGTAAGCTGCTGAATCTGCATAACTCTGTTCCCTCTTTTGCATGTAGTATCTTCAGTATAGCATATCCGGGCGGAAAATGTCAGCCATATTTCTATGGGGAATACAGCTGATGCGGATGAAAAGCATGTGGGTATTTTTCTCCAAAACTCCATAATCTCGTTTTTCAGTACTCCCTACTTCAGGTCAATCTTTACGGATGGGAGCAATTCGTTTGTTGTCAAAAGAGAGCTGAAGGAGAGGGAGGACACCGTACAGCAGCGTGAACCGCGCCGGTATGGAGCTGGGTGAGCGCATCGGGATGCTGGACGACCCCAGCGCTGCGCGTACACATTTCCTGCGAGACTACATTATGGGCCGCATTTGACACCTTTTCTTCCCCCATACAGCCGGAGAACTGCCAGTAATGGTGGTTCTCCGGCCTTTGTGTCTGTGCTTCGGCATGATGAAAAGTAAGCGAAATCACTTGCAAAGGGTTTCGATTTTGCACGCATATAGGCGTGATATTAGCTGTAATGTACCTTGTGTATTCCATACCATACAGAAATATATTTTTGTATTTACGCAAATAGCATAAAAGTATAATTAAAGCGTGTTTTGCCTATTCTCACTTACAGATATAATGAGAATAAGTTAAAACAATAGCGTAATTAGGAGGCTATTTGCGTGAACAAACTGGAACTGGGGCAGAAGATCCGCGCATTGCGAAAGGAACGAAAACAAACACTGGAAACGCTGGCGGAGGCCGCAGACATTGGACTGGTCTATCTGGGAGAAATCGAGCGCGGTATCAAAATGCCGAGCCTTAAAACCTTTATCAAGCTCGTAAATGCGCTGGATGTTTCGGCGGGCGAGCTGATTGGTTTGGAAACCAAATCCGGTCGGGATTATTATACGCAAAAGCTCTCTGAACAGCTCCAATCGCTGACACAGGAAGAAGCCGCTGCAGTGCTTTCGATTTTGGAAACAACGATACAGCAAGTCAAAAATTTGAGAAACGAAACGGTCTGATTGAATAAATCAGACCGTTTTTTCGTGACAAATTTTGTCGTATGTGCTATACTCGAATTATGCTATTAGCTTAATTATAAGCTAATATAAATTTGGTGACAGCATATAGATCTCACGAGGGGGAACGTAAAATGAACAGTACGAAATGGAGAAAAATAATAACGTGCATATTGGCCCTAACTTTGCTAGCCGGATGTTCAGTTAGTGACTCACTGGGTATTACCACCCATTCGGCACAGGATGTCGAAATCCCTGCAGCGGATCAGGAACGCTTTTCGATGCTTTTCCACGATGAATATGTCGATCAATTCCAGTTGGATGTCGAAAAATTCAGCCAGCGTGAACAAGCTCTGCAGCGAGGTTACGCCCTTGTGAATAGCGAGGAGTCCGAATCCCTTGAGCAAGGGAAAAATTTATTCACTGGTTTCTGCTACTCAATCACTTCCAGAGGATCTACACTGCAGTACTTTGGCGAACTCAAGAACAATAAGCCGGATGGATTCGGTGTGATCTATGATAATTCGATGAGCTATTACACCTATATCGGCAACTTCTCCAAAGGTAAATTCAGCGGTTACGGAATTCAGTTCTCAGATAAGCTGAATGATAACGGCAATGTAGACTATGCCGTTCAGCAGGGCGAGATTTCACCTGAACTGGCTACTAAGCTGAGTGATTACTTTGACCATTATGTGACCTATGAAGGCGAATGGAAAAACGGTGCAAAAAGCGGACGCGGTAACGAATTCACTTTAACTTCTGAATCCGGTTATCCGGAACTCAAAAATTATTGGGCTGGCTCCTACTATCCCGTTATCTATTCCGGCCAGTTTTCCAAGGACCAATATAACGGTAAAGGCCGACTGTTTGAATATGGCCGATTGACCTACGAAGGCAGCTGTAAGAAGTCTCACCCTAATGGCGAAGGTACAAAGTATTATTCCAACGGGCAGGTGCAGTATGAAGGCCATTGGAAGAATGGTAAATACGATGGTTCCGGAACGGCATATAACGAGGACGGCTCTGTTGCATACTCCGGCAAATGGAGAAATGGCGACTACGCGTAAAAAGAGGATAAAATCATGATTGATTTATCACATATTCCATCTAAGCGCCAAGCGGAACAAAAGAATCGCTTCACTCTCTGGGGACATACATTTTCGGTCGATCCGGATATGATTCCATACAACTCGATTCGAAAACAATTTCGTGGATTAGCCCATGAGGCAGAAGCGAATTTTGAGAGTCGTGTCGTTAATCGGTGTAAATCGCTGGACGAGTTGATCAAGTACGGTTCAGATATTTTCGGAGAATGCATGCAGCCTCTATGGAATGCATGTGTACAAGCCTTGATTTCGGTCGGTATCGTACACATTGATGTAAGCGAATTTATCGCTAGATACCAAGACTATTACGACTATTGGAATGAAGCATTTGACGTAGTAGCCGACCAATACGCAGCAATCGTATGTAATCAAGCACAGTTAAATGCTTATCGAAAACAACGCCGCGAAAATCGCAGTCGCTTGGAAGGCGGCGGTTTCGGATTGGCCGGAGCTGCAAAAGGCATTGCAGTGGCCGAAACCGTCAATCTTGCATTTGGCGCTGCACATATGGTATTCAACGGATTAGGCAAACTCGGTTCGTCTATTGCTGCAAGCAACAAGAAAAACCAGATCTTTCACAATCCCCAAACGCACAGCAATCTCGCCTATGCAGTTTATCGTTCCGCATTTTTCACCCATACCGCATTGATTGCATGTATGAACGAGGAATTAGGAACAAGTTACTTTACGGGAGCTTCTTCAGCATTGCAAGCAACTAGTGATGGTATTTTGCACAATATACAGCAGTATATGGCCAACAAAGATGCTGCATGGCAGCTGCTGTTAAAAGGGTTATCTATGAACCCCTATCATATTGGTTTTTACCAGTATATCATTGATTATTATGCTGATCCCAAGGGGGAGTTGGAGCAATTCGCTGATTATTGGGGCATTAATATATCTCATTTGAAAGAACTTGCCATAGACGAATGCTGCAAGAAGTTCGATGTTTCCACGGTTGAGACTGCCCGAGCATCTCTGAAACAAATGCAAATCTATATGGACAAATACCATTTCTATGGTGATTTTCCAACGAAAACGCGTGCAAAGAAAGTCTTAAAGGCGTATCACGATTCGCTTTGTTCCGTAAGGTTTGATCTTGCTAAAGCAAAGCCGTATATATGCGAAACGCAGGAGCAAGCCAAGCATATGCAAGCGCAAGTGGATTACATCGAATCGATGATCAAGAGTCATACACTACGAGATGAACCAGATTGTATAGCCGCTCGGCAGCAGCTCGAAAATTTGGAGCAAATCAACGGTGAACCGGTTATGGAAGAAGCAAAACGACCGTATACCATGGCATTGAATCAAATATGCGAAGATTATGACTTAAAGGCGAGAACTCTGTTCGGGAAGGTATATCCGAATCGAGAAACTGTACAAGATGTTTTGGAAATCTATAACGATATGAAAAGAAGGCTGGATAACAATCCAAGTCCTCAGCAATGCGCCAATATTCGTTATCGTCTGGAGGCATTGGATCTTGCTGAAGAAGAGAAGGTCAAAGTCCGAAAACTTATATTTGAATGTGAAAACAAAAAGGAACTAAAAAAGATACGTTCCATCAACTTTGTAGCCATTCTTCTGCTGATTGCTATGATTGCAATCGGTGCCTGCCTGCCGATTACTGCAACGCCGGAACTGCACGATATGCATGTCCTATATCATGGACAGGAGCTGTTATTGCACGATCATAATGTTGTATCCGGTGCACTTGGCATTGTCGAAGGTCTGAAAAACGGTGCGGCTGTGTTCGGCAAATCGGTACTGACGCTGTTTCTCAATGCTTTTGCAGATTATCTGGACGGATTTCACGGGACACTTGACGGTCACATCTTCTGGATGCTGTTCGGATGGATCAAGGCCCTGTGGGATAATATTTGGCTGACTTCCTGTCGTTATGGTGCCAGCTTGTGGTATACCTTCCGACAAAGCAACGGAATCGGTTATTGTGCCGGTTACATTACGTCTACTGTAATATCGTGGGTCATTTGCAGCCACTTGTCCAAGACGGAGGAAGAACATGTTGCTGCAATGAAGAAAAAGTAATATTTATACGAGGTGAGTAAAGTGAAAAAATTCTTATCAGCTATCCTATCGCTATGTTTAATGCTGCAGCTGTTCTGTATCGGTGCCGGAGCGGTATCAGCGGATCAATTCAAGGATTTGAAAAACCATTGGGCCAAAGGATATATTGATATTCTTTGCCAGCGCAATATTATCAACGGATACAGCAACGGTACGTTTGCGCCTAACAAATCTCTGACGAAGGCAGAAGCAGCCAAGCTGATCTGCTTATCCGCCGAAATTCAGCCAAGCTCCACCGTTGATACCAATTTAACTGATATCAACATGCATTGGGCTAAGAAGTATATTGCTGTTTTGCCGGAGACGCCGAATAAGAATGGTCAATTTCAGCCTAATACACAGATTACTCGTGCAGAGTTTGCTCAGATGGTCGTCGGTGCGATGTACGTTGATACGGCCTCGACGGATACCTCTGCTCTGCGCAAGCGCTTTAAGGATTGGGCTTCCATTCCGTCTGAGTCTGCAGAATTTGTGGCGGTTGCTATTGAAAAGGGCATCATCAACGGTTATGAAGACTCTACTTTCCGCCCCAATGCTACGCTGACGCGTGCAGAAGCCTGCACCATGCTGAAACGCGCTTTCTATCCTGATGTAAAGCTGACTCCCAGCCATTACTATACGGATACCGTCGCCTACGCGAATAATGTTACGCAAATGGTCTGTGCAGCAGATGAAAGCCTGTATTATGTTGCCGATAATCAGGTCTTCCGTGCCGGACAGAGCGCTGCTGTTTTCCGCGCAGAAGATATCAGCTATACGGCAAGCGCAGATGAGATCCTAAGCCAACCGGAATCTAAGCATTATGATGGCCAAAGAACCATATCGGCAGGCGATTGTGCACAGAAAGTCGAAGAATCCGGAAGCGTAGATTTTGATAACTTTACGCTTGCAGGTATCGCAGCAGATACTGAATCTGGCGATGTCTATGCCATTGTATGGAGCAAGGTGAAAGAATATCACTTTGTCTATAATCTATATATGGTCGCTGCATATGATATATCAGCACCAGATAAACCGGTTTCTGTATTTTTTGATTCAGGTGATGGGGATTATGCAGCAGCATTGCCTAATGGTGAAATGATTCAAAAATCCGGAGATTATATTTATTACGCAACTGGATATGATTCGGTGCATAGATCATCTTGGGCACCCGAAACACTGCGGTGGGATTTAACAAACAGACGTCTAACTGTACTGAATGAACTATATCTTCAGCGCGGCATATACAGCGTCGGAGTATTTAACAACTCCATTTGGTGTATGGCCGGCTATTCGGACGCAACACTCTGGAATATGAATACTAATCAGAGTTACGACTTCGGCGAAATCGGATTCGATACTGCCGGTGCATGGAAAAATAATTTCTATTTCTGGAATGGCAAGGAATCTGCACTCTACTGTGCAACCATTCCGGCATCTGGTTCGGGCAATCTTTCTATCCGTCGATTGGTTAGTTCCGAAGATATTCTCAGCACCGATGGATATACGTTTGGAAGATATGGCTATCAGGGTTATCCATTGTGGACAGCTAATTCGGATACCATATACTTCTACAGAGACAGCGCTAATGAAATCCGCCGCATTTACGGAAAATAATACATATCTATTAACTTCTAGTCCGTCAAATGAACTCCCTGCTTTCTGGCAGGGAGTTTCCTTTTGACATACTATAACATCTAATTTACAATCTACAGATTCGTCTCGAAAAACTCCATAATCCCCGCTTTGAGCACTCTCCACTCCCTGCCAACCTTCACGGCAGGGAGTTCTTCGTTTGCGATCATCTTGCGGACCTGCTGGCGCGTTGTCTTGAGCAGGGCAGCCGTTTCCTTGACGGTTAGAATTTCGTCATTTTTCATGCCCACGGGTCCTTCCTCGAATCGGGCTGCGACGAAGTACGAGGCTGATTATACTGCTCCTTGTAGATGAAATTGTGCAGCTTGCGAACCAGAACCTTGCGGAATCCCCAGTTGCCGTATTGATCCTCCTGCGGCTGAATGCTGTACTTGCCCGCGTAGTGGCGGAGCTCCTGCCTGCTGATTTCGAACAGTCGGCAGACCTCGTCGATTGTGTAATACTCCTTCATCCCGCGATAATCCAGATACTTCATAAAAATCATCCTTTTACATATAAGATTTGACAGCACAGATCACAGTTCACCGCAATTCATGCCATCTTATATTTATGTTAGTGATTTCATTTCAAAAATAACAATCGAAACCCATGCCAATTCCATTGAAAAGGCATGGGTTTCGCAATTTACAGAACAAAATTCAATTCTTCGATCTCTGATTTATCCTTCAATGTAATCGGCTGAATGCCAAGCTTTTCAAACTGCTTGCGCACGGTGCGCAGCTGATTCTCGGTGAGTTTAATGTTATACACAGCCTGTGCATAACATTTGCAGTCGGACAGCTTTTTGACAAGCAGACGCATATTTTTACGAGTTGAAGCATGTTTCACGGTCTCAATCTTCGCCATACAATCCGAATACCGCACAAACGGCAGGTCTGCGTGCAGCATTTCCATATAAGAATGGATGGTGTCCTCAGACTCGTCCATGACAGTTTTCAGGATTTTCTTGTTGCTGCCCTTAACCTGCTCAGACAGTCCGCGCTTGAACTTCGCGCCCGAGCGGGAGACCTCGAATCGTAGCATTGGTGCATCGTAGTTCTCGAGCAACTCCTCCTCCATCAGCTGAAATGTCTTGTCATAGACCGTCAACGTGGTCGTTTTGCAGCAAATCCGCCACGAATGTGCATTCTTTTTCTTATGATTGGAGAAAGTTTTATCGAATGTACACAGCTCGTATTTCTTCATATATGGACTGCGGCGAACGACACGCAGCGCCTCGTCAACCCAGTCCTGCGAATCGGGAAAGTAGTCCAGACAGCAGTCAATGCGCGAAAGTGTCAGCTGCTCAAATTCGCAGTTCAGACCGATTTCATGCAGCAGCTTGGTCATTTCCTTGTCGAGCAATTTCAACTGTTTATCTTCCGCGTGGAATACCTTCTTGGGCGAATATTCTTCGTGCAGCAAAGTGTGCGGATTGAGACGGAAATGTATAAAGGGGGCGTGATTTTTCTTTGTTTTGTTCTTGCTGCGCACCTGCTGGTATAGATAAAGCACTGTGCCCTGACCGCAGTAAGAGGTGCAGATATACTTCGTCAGACCTTTCTCAGAATGATATGTCGTGTCCGGATAAAAACTGTCGGAATTCACACTTTTTAGATGCTGAAACACCTTGTTGAAGTCCTTCTTAGACACCCTGTGAAATAATTCGATCGTGTGGATGCCATAGCGAGAGTCCATGATTATTCACCCTCCTTCGCAAAGCAGCCGATGACCGCATCGTGTAAATCGTCCGACGACTCGCAGATTGTATACAGCTCATTGACAGCTTCAACCGCACGATCATCTGTGTGCGAGATAATGTCGAGGTTCATCTGAAAGTCAGCGTCATTCCAGAGCAGCAGCGCCTTTGCACGTTTGCCGTCGCGCCCGGCTCTGCCTGCCATCTGATAGAACGACGCTGCGCTGAACGGAAGCTGAAAGACGATAACCAAACGAATATTCGGGATATTTACGCCCATACCGAACGCAGAAGTTGCAATCATAATACGCGCCTTGCCGGAACGAAAGCGCTGCTCCTGCTCATGGACGATGTGCTGACCGACCGGCGTTTTTGTCAGCTTGAATACCTGCAGGTAGTCTTTTTCCTCAATCTCCATCGTCAAGACCATATGCCACATAAGATGAACAAGCCATGAGGGAATCTCGCTTTCTATCCCGCGCGTCAGGAATTTTTGATTGTTGAACATTTTTGCTTTCTCCTTTCGGGCAAAAAGTAAGCTCCTGAGAATATCCCAGGAGCTTCTACTGCTATAATATATAGC
>OJOV01001679.1_pt1 | contig 16628 bp, 10 predicted proteins | sample 1598281 | NCBI WGS metagenome assembly OJOV01 (sample SAMN03922469, study PRJEB24848) | human gut metagenome | isolation source: stool sample | host: Homo sapiens | place: Germany | collected 2010-11
TTTCTGGCACAGTCCCAACCTCTTAGATTCCATCGCAGAGGCTACCATTTCAAAGGTTTTTCCCGCGCCAACTTCGTGTGCCAGCAGCGTATTCCCGCCGTACAGCACATGGGCGATGGCGTTTTTCTGATGCTCCCGGAGGGAGATTTCCGGGTTCATCCCAGAGAAAACGATGTGGCTGCCGTCATACTCGCGGGGACGAGTGCTGTTCATTTCCTCGTTGTACTGCCGTACCAGCGTTTCGCGGCGCTCCGGGTCTTTCCAAATCCAGTCCTTGAACGCATCCCGGATAAGCTGCTGCTTCTGCGCGGCAAGGGTGGTTTCCTTGGCGTTGAGGACACGGCGCTCCCGTCCGTCTGCGTCCTCAATGGTATCGTAGATGCGAATATCGCGGAGGTTCAGCGCATCCTCCAGCAGCCGGTAGGCGCTGGCGCGGTCTGTGCCGTAGGTGGTGAATGCCGCCACGTCGTTGTAGCGCACCATGCTCTTGCGGGAAACCTGCCATTCTGCGGTGTACGGGACATAGCTGATCTCGATCTGTCCGCGCAGATAGCGGGGCGTTTCAAAGGTTTCGTACATGAATTGCTCGATGTACTTCTTGTCAAGCCATGTCACACCCAGCCGCACCTCAATCTCGCTGGCCTCCAAGTCCTTCGGCTGTGCGGCAATCAGGGCATCCACATTTCCGGCAAAGAACGGGTCGCGCGCTGCCACACGCTGCGCGGTGCGGAGCTTCTGCCGGACGTTGCCGGAGAGATATTCGTCCGCCGTCTGCCAGCCCTTCGCCCAATGCTCGCCGCCGTCCTCCAAGTCAAACGGGCCGCTGTTGGGTTCCTTGTAAATGACACCCTTCAAATCCTCAACGATCTGCGGGATTTTCTCGCTGCTGCCCATGAGGGTGGCCATAAAATCGAGATCGACACAGGCTTTTTCTCCGATGCAGACAGCAAGGGCTTCACTGGCAGTATCCACAGAATCTACGCTGCGCTGCTGCTTGATGGTGCGCTTGTGGAACATATCCGCCTTGCGCTCCAGCTTTCCGTCGTCGTCCAGCACTTCCAGTGAACACAGGAGGTAGTAAGAGGAATCGTCAGAGAACGCAAGACGGTTCGCACGGTCATTGATTAGGCCATGTTTTGCGGAGAACGCATCGTAGAGGCGATTTAGCTCGGTCTGCACTTCCTGAATCTGTCTTTCTGCGCACGCAATCCCGCAGCGCGACCATGCCCTTGACACGCTCGGCGGCGGTGGCGTTCAGCTCCGGTTTGACCATGCGGCTGTTTTCCCGGTAGTACACCTCGCCGTCCACCACGGTGTAGGAGTAGTTTTTCACATTGGGGTCTGCGGGGATGGAGGTGTCGATCTGTTCGCCCTCGCCCAGCTCTGGCAGTTCCGCCTCCTGATAGGTGCCGCGAATGTTTTTCACGGCATCATGGAGCTGATCTGCAAGCGCCAGCCCCTCAATGGGGACAACGGTGAAATCCTGCTTGCCGTATTGGGTGCTTTCGGAGGTCTGCCTGCCTAAAATCATCTCCGGGTGGTCAACAAAATAGCGGTTGATGGCAAAGCCATCCTCGTTCTGACCGAGGTGTACCCAATCCGGTTCGATCTCAATGGGACGGTCACGCTTTTGGAGAAAGAGAATGTCCGAAACCACATCCGTACCGGCGTTGGCGCGGAACGCATTGTTGGGCAGACGAATGGCACCCAGCAGCTCCGCCCGCTGCGCGATGTACCTGCGGACTTCGGGCGATTGCTTGTCCATCGTGTAGCGGGAGGTCACAAACGCGATCACGCCGCCCGGACGCACTTGGTCGAGGGTTTTGGCAAAGAAGTAGTCGTGAATGGAAAAACCGAGCTTGTTATAAGCCCGGTCATCTACCTGATATTGTCCGAACGGGACGTTGCCCACGGCGAGGTCGTAAAAGTCTTTTCTGTCCGTTGTCTCAAAGCCTGCGATGGTAATGTCCGCCTTGGGGTAAAGCTGCTTGGCAATACGTCCGGTGATGCTGTCCAGTTCCACGCCGTAGAGCTTGCTGCCCTGCATCTGCTCCGGCAGCAGGCCAAAGAAGTTACCCACGCCCATAGATGGCTCCAGAATGTTGCCAGTCTGGAAGCCCATATTGCCGACCGCTTCATAGATTGCCTTGATGACGGTGGGGCTGGTGTAGTGGGCGTTCAGCGTGGACGCTCTGGCCGCAGCGTATTCCTCCGGGGAAAGTGTGGCGTACAGCTCTGCAAACTCGTCCGACCAGTTTGGCTTATTCTCGTCGAAGGCATCCGCAAGACCGCCCCAGCCCACATAGCGGGAGAGGATTTCCTGCTGCTCCGGGCTGGCCTGTAAGCCCTCAAACTCCAGCTCTTGCAGGAGGTGGATCGCCGCCATATTTGCCCGAAACTTTGCTTTTGCGCCGCCGACGCCGAGGGCATCATCGGTGATGTGGAAATTCTGCGCGTCGCGGTGGCTTGCCGCCTTGAAGTCAGCGTAAGCGGCCTGCTCCGCAGCGGCAACGCTGGGAAAGCCCTGCCACTCGCCGTCAATGGGGATGGATACCGCAGGACGGTGTGCGGGAGGCTCGTCGATCTCAGCCTGTGAGATGGCATCATCAAAATCAGGCACAAACTCGCCCATTTCCGAGAGTGCCGCGCGCCCTTCCTGCTCCAGAATCAGCCTTTCTTCATCGCTCATGGCGGGCGGTTCAGGCTCGGCGGGTTCCGCAGAGGGCGGGTCATGCTCCGGTTCCGGGATGTGCAGCGTTTGGATTTCTATGTCGTAGGGCAAGTGCGTTTTCTCGGCAGGATAGAACGCGACGGGTTTGGTGACAGGCTGCGGCTGCTCCCGTTCCTGCTCTTCAACAAACGAGCGTATAAACGCAATGTGTTCAGCGCGGAAGATGGGAAAGCCCTGCCTGTTTTGAAAAGTCACATCGCGCAGAGATACTTCATCCGTGCCGAAATTTACGCTGTCAATGACAAACTTCCGTCCGTCAATCTCCAGCTCCATGCCAATGGGGATATACTCCTTGGCATCGGCCTCGTTGATAACATCATAGCCGTCGGTTTCATTTGGCTGCGCAAACACGAAGCTGTGTCCATGCTCCAGCAGCCGCTTTGCGGCGCTTGCCCATTGTCCAAAATCATAGCCGGTCACAGCGGTTTCGCCCATACCGGGAATATCGCGTTGCAGCAGGCGGCGATTCAAAGCGCTGGCGGCTCGTTTTGCATCCGCGCCATAAAAAAGCAGCCGTTCTCCGACACGGACACCGATGAGCTTTTCGGGATGCTCTGCACGAAGCGCCTGATATGCCGAAATATTCGGCGCAAGCTCACGACCCTGATCTGCAATTCGTGTGAGGACAGCAGAAACCGGTTCGGTTCTGTGTTCCGGCTCGTGATTGCTCTCGCTGGAGGATGAAACGACGCTGAGATGCGCGACAGTTTCATCTGCGGAATCAACATTATAGAGCTTACCATCAATTTCCACGCGCTGCCCCATAAGGTTTTGAACCGCTTGCGGCGTCTCCGGGGTTGGCTGTTCTGTGTGCTGCGCCGCAATGACGCGCTGCGGCTCCGGTTCAGAAACCTCGAAATATCTGGTGTCGAGGTAGCGTTCAAAGGAATTGCGGTCGATGCTGACAGGTTCCTGTCCGGGTACGTTCGGTAACGTGTGCCAGACGTGATCTTCATCTACACGCGCGATAACGCCGACTGCTGCTATGTGGTCTAACTCTATGGATGAAATGCGATCTCCAATATGATAGGTATAGCCAAGCGGTGTTGTAAACGCCGGAGGGGATAGCTCAATTCCCATATCCCGTTTGATGCCATCCAAGTAAGCAATGGCGTTATTCTGTTCTGCAAAGCGGAGCGTTTGTTCCCCATCTCCGCAGAACCGTTCCAACACCTCATCCCAAATGCCGGTAATTCCGCCCTCGCCGGGATGCAGACGAATGGAGTATCGGTCAGGTGAAAATAACCGCAGTCGCTCATTCTCATCGTAAAATTTATTCTCGCGGATGAGCTGTGCCAACCGCCGCTGTACCTGCGCCCATGTGAGCGTCACCGGCTCGGCGTTTCCTACATGGATATACATGGGAGTTTTGCTATCTTCCCAGCCATATTTTGCAGCCAGCCATGCGGCGGTGCTGCGTTCTCGCCCATGCGCCTGCATATATAGTGCGACTTCCTGCTTGCCCTTTAGGTTGTCGTGCCAATCCAGAAGCGCGTTGTCAATGTCCTCCTGTGTAATCTGATAGGGAGATGGTGCGACCGTCGCTGCCAGCGTGGGATACAGTTCCTCCAAAAGCTCCTGATGCAGCCGGTTATGGAACGCGGGCATATCAAAGTACAGGCGGACAAGCTGGAGATCATCAGATGCCATGACAATACGACGGATAGCGTCTGCGCCCTCCAGATAAGCGTTCTGGCGGTCTGAATTGCGGCAGGCATTGACAAAAGCCGTATCTTTGGAAAGCGAGTTGCCGACGGTCAGCTTGTACCCGTCAAACAGCTCTCGCACGGTAGGCTGTGGTGGCAGCTCGGCGGCGGGGTCGCGGAACACCCGCGTCCCATCCGCGCCGAACTCCGCTTCATAGGCATTGATGGCCTGTTCTGCCTCGTGGTCGATGGACGGAAGCGTATATGCCGTGTGTTCATGGCTGGAATCGCCAATGCGCGAAATTGTTACATCATGCTTTTCCCGCAGCTTTTCAACGTATTTCTCCAAATCCTTTGCAGGGAAGCCGCACATGGTAACACGGCCTACTCCCTCCAAATTGCGGCGCGTCAGCTCAAGGCTGAGATCATCTGCAACTGCCCGCGCATCCTCGCCATACAGCTCGAAGAAGTCCCCAACCTGATACAGCACAATTTCATCGGGGTGCGCCGCCTTTACGTCGTTATAGTCGTTATAAACCGCGTTCCGCATGGCGTCCTGCGCCATTTCCTTGTCATAGGCTGCCTGCTCATCCGGCGTAAGGTAGCGGTTCAACCGAACCAGCTCCGAGATGCGCGAAGCGACCTTGTTCCAATTCATCTGAATGTCTGCACAGCCGTTCTTTTTCAGCACAATGCCTTTGCTGCCGTGATCTTCATAGCTGCCGCTTTCTCTGGATACAGCATGGGTGCGTCCTCCGATGCCGTATTCCTTTTTCAGAAAATCAGCGCTCTCTTTTGTCGTGTGCGGAGTCTGGAAAAACTCATGGATGCGGGTCTTTCCACCCTCAAAGCTGCTTCCATTTGCAAGAGAAGCCGCAATTTCATCTTCAGTGATAAACCGGCCCGTCTTCGGAACAGCCGCCATATCGGAGTGATATTCTTTGCGCGGCAATGACAGATCTTCCATACGTGTAAGAAGCGCCTGCGGACGATGGAAATGGAAACGCAGAAGCTCCCGGTTCTCACGGTATGCGTCAAGAAATACTCTGTGTTCTGCCAGAAGCCTTTCCCGAAACTCCGGATTCAGCAGATCATCCGTCAGGCGCTCCGTTTCCTCTGGAAAGCTGGTGCTATGGATATTACCCAAGCAGGACAGATACCCCAGCGACTTTGCTTCATCCGAGAAATCGTGATAAAGGTTCCAGACATCCACAGCAATACCCAGCCGCTCATAGCGCGGGGCTTCTGTGACTTCAAGATTGGTGGCAAATGCGCCGCCGTCCAGAAGTTCCTCAATACGCTCCGCCGCATCTGCCCAGCCTATCACTTGGGCAGAACGAAGATAGCGAGAGGTATCTCCGGTTGCAATATGGATACCATCGTCCCCGTACCATGCGGAAAGCCTGCCGTTATCCGTAATCAGGCCGTTGCCGCCGTAGTAAAGAGCTTTCAGAAATGCCGCGCGATCCTCTAAAGGCTTTTGCTTGGAGAATTCCGCAGCAATTTTCATCCGCGCTGCATCCGCATTACCGCCCGCGCGCAGGATGTGGTCAATATCATTCTGAGAAATGAACATAGAAAAAGCGGAGGGTGTTACACTCTCCGCTTCTGCGATGGATTGAAGTTGTTCTGCCTCTGAGGGGAAGAAGGACATCTGCGCCCCAGCAGGGGCATCGAACATGGTTAGCTGAACACCAACTCCGTGAGGATCGTTTCCTCGGCCTGCGCTTTCAGCGTGTTCATCAGCCCTACCCACTTCATCGGGTCGCTGGCTTTCAGCGCTTCCGTCACGCCCGCTGACTTCATCAGCTCCGGCATCATCTGTTCCAGTCGGTTGTTCGCTGCCTCGTCGATCTCCCGCAGATGGGGGTACAGCCTCTCGGACAGCAGCAGGCTGTTCCACAGCACCGGACGATGCTCCTTCAAGTAATCCTTCCGCATCCTGCCGTACTTGCCCAGCGGGGCTTGCGGCTGCTCTGTCAGGCTCAGGTCGGGAATCAGATAATCCCCGCTGCGGGTGTAGGTCAGTTCGCTCATGGCTTTCGCTCCTTTCCGCGATTTTCTCGCGCTCATAATTCTTGATGGTGACTTCGATCTGCCGCAGCACCAGCTCGCTGGACTGGCTGATGGCCGTTCCAAGAGCGGCGACGGTCTGCGGGGTGTTGAAATCAAAGACGTTCAGAAAATCCTCATGCTCGAAGTAATCTCCCGGCTGCATCCCGCAGCGGGACAGCAACGCATAGGTGGTGCTGACAACGGCGGCGTTCCGAAAAGCGGCTCCGATGTTGAACTCATCATAGTCCTCCAAAAAGGAACCGTCAACGATGCCGACAATATCGCGCCGATTGTCGTGCCAGTATTCATCTACAAGCTGCGCCGCCACACGCTCCATCTGATCGGCAAGTCCGTTTTCACCGGAAACGTCAAAGCGCTGTTCCAGCGCCGCAGATACCACCTCACGATGCTCCTGCCGGTATTCCCAAAGATAAGGGCGGCGAGAGTTCTCGCCGCCGCTGGTGTCGGAAACATCAAATACATATCGGAGTTTGGGTTGGTCGCTGCTGGTATCCACAAGGGCGATGCCCTTGCTGCCTCGCCGCACATAGCGGCGCATCTGCTTATTCCAAAGGTCGTATTCCGCGCAGGCCGTGGCTTCCGGGCGCTGGGCGAAAATCATGAGCTGTTCATTGTAGGGGTACTTATACAGCCTTGCGGCGGTGGTCAGAAATGCCGTCCACTTCTGGTAGCTTCCCGTGATCTGCTCCGCCGTGCGGTCTGCCATCTGCGCATAGAGCTGTACTTTACTCGGCATCCATATCCTCCTTTTCAAAATCGTGGAACAGGTCGAGCGCGTCATATTCCGCGTCGCTCATCCTGCGCAGCTTTGCGATGGCGCTGTCCGTCAGCTCCCGCAGCTCCGTTTCATCCGCAGCGAGGTAGCCGCGCATTTCCTCCAGCGCCGCGATCAAGCCCGTGCGGGTACCGGTGTTGTAGAGGCTCATAAGCTGGCGTTCTTCAAAGGTGATGTTCATATCAAAGCTCCTTTTCCGCGCTCTTTTTGGGCGCTGTTTTGTGTGGACGTTCTTGGGCCGGTTGGCTTTTGAGCTGCTCCAGCACAGATTTCTTCTTTTCCCGGTGTGCCGCCTCTGCCAAATCCATCAAGGAGATGGACATACCGGCCTTGACCTGTGCTTCAAGGTCGGCGACGGTGGGCTGTTTGGGGCCGTTGTTGATAATGCCGTCGATCATGCCGTAATCATCTTCCATCGACATCTCGGCGGCTTTCAGATAATTCTCCGGTTTCTGAAAGGCGGGCAGCTCCTGAAATCCCATGCTGTCACAGTAGTGATAGGATACCTTGCCGTCCTGTTTCAGCGCAACGATGTCGCTGACGGAGAGGCTGTGTCCCACAAAATCGCCGGGGCGCTCGTCGTTAAAAATGTAGTAGAAGTTTTCAAGGATTCTGCCGGTATCATCGTCCGGGTACACCTCACGGGTATAGACAGCTTCATAGTTGGCAGGGTCAGGCGGCGCGGCCAGACTGCCGAGATTGGCAAAACGAAGCTCCACCGGCGCATCCCGGCGCAGTTGGTAGATCGCCATAGAATCGGTGGGACTGTTCAAAAAACGCTGCTCCACATCGCGGGGTGGGATATGGCCTTTGACCGCATCCCAATCCGGTCTTGTAATCCCGAACATTCCATCGTGCTTGATGATGTCCTCGGCTTCAAAGACCATTTCCTCGGCGTTGTCGGGATAGAGCATATAAACCGTGATGTCATGTTCCAGCAGCTCCACTGCCCGATCCTTGGAAAGCGGGAGCATATCACTATCCAGATACCCATAGCTGCGCATATCGTCCACCGTCAGCGTGGGGTCAGGCATCGGGACGGCCTGTTCCAGCTCCGGGGGCATATTATCTGCCGCATCGGTGGGAACAGCGACTGTGCCGGTGATCTGTTCGCTGTCCAAGGGCGGCGTAATCTGCGCCTCCTGTAAATCCTCCAGAATTTTCATATCTGCAAATGTCACCTTGGTTGGTGTCATGCCCTGAATGGCAAATACCTCCGTTCGGACAGCCCCGGCAACAGATGCAACCGGCGAATCTTCAATGGCGCTGCTGTCAATAACACCGCCATCCAGCAGCTTTTTGCTTTCCTTGTCGTAGAGCGAATAGTCCCAACCGCCGTCTGTATGCTGCACATGGAGATATACCGAGCCATCCACAAGATAAAGCGCTTCGTCTGTTTGTGTGGCGCTCACTTCTTCACGATTGATGCCGCGCTCCTTGCAAATCTCCGCAAAGTGCCGGTCAATGTCCGTAATCAGCTCGGAGGCAGTCTTGTTGATGGTTTCCAGACTGGCGCGAAGCTCTTTCAACTCCTTGCCCTTTGACCATGTGGCGATATAGCCGAAGCTGTTTTCGCCCGTTTCAATGCCGTAATACTGGCAGACCGCATAGGAGATGCTTTCGGCCTCGACCTCCTCGGTGTTGCGGCTCTTTTCGCCGGGGACAAGGATCGTCTCACCATCGTCCGCAAGCTCCGTCATGTGTTCGTAGTCGTGGAGCTTGGCGTGGGCAATCTCATGGACGGCGGCGCATACCGTCTGCACCTCACTCATACCGGCGCGGATGGTGATGCTCTGCGCCTTAATGCTGAAAAAGCCGTCCGTATCCCGCGCAACGGGCTTTATCTCCATCGGAACGGGAGAAGCGCGGCGCAGCGCCTCCATGAAAACCTCATACTGCTGCACATTGCCGCTCAGATCGGCGGCAAGCTGGGGCAAGGGCTTTCCCGCAGTCTGTGACACATCAAAGACGGACACCACCTTGAACATAGGAATACGGATTTCCTTTTCCTCAATGATGGCCTTGCCGTCTGCGTCCAGCACCGGCGCATTGGTTTCGGGGTCGGTCTTGATTTCCTCGACCTTTTTCTTATAGGGAGTGGGAGCGATGATGCGAATGCCTTTTTCGCCTTTCAGGACGTTCCTGCCGAACTGATCGCGCCACTTGTTGAAGCCCGCCACATGGGTGGCGTCGGGGCGCTGCATATAGATGAGCATGGTGTTGTTGACCGAGTAGCGGTGAAAGCGGCTCATGGTGGCAAGGTACTTCCAGTACTTATCGCTCTCGAACAGCTCCTTGATGCCGTTTTCGATGCTGTCAACGATCTCCCGCATCCGGTCTTTGTTGGTTTGTTTTTCAGCCATGATGATCTCCTTTCAGAAAAAATAGCGCCCCTGCGCAGAAGAAAACACATCCTGCACAGGGGCAATTCTCCGCAGATAGATGTTGTTTTCGGGCTTGCGGATAGAATGTCTCAGCCCCTTGGGATTCCGCATGGAAAAAGCCTTGCAGCATGGGGCTTTTTCGGCCTCTATTTGCGGAGGTTCCAGTATTGTTCACGCTTCCGTTTGGCGTCCTGCTTTCGGCGCTCCTGCTTGGCGCAGACCGGGCAATACTTGGCGCGGTTGGAGGAAGAATAGACCGGCTTACCGCAGACGGCGCAGCGCTTTCCCGGCCTTTCCCGCATCACGTCGGCCAGCAGCTCATGGTCGGCGGGAAGCACCGCATTTCGGAACCAGTTGCACAGCAGCGAGTAGGAAATACCCTGTACGCAGGCGCAAGGCTCTCCATCATCCAGCGCGAGGCAGTTGCCGTGATCGTAATTACAGCAGAGCTTCCGAATGAGCTTCTTGGCGCGGCGGAGCTGCTTGTGATCCATACGCGGCGCATCAGCCATTGTCGAACACCAGCTTATAGCCCGTGCGCTGTCCATCGTCCTCCAGAAGAACGCTGGCATCATAGGTTTTCCCGGTCTTTTCGGAGTAGCAGCCTTTCAGCGGGGCGCGGCCATTTTCCAAAAGCGCAGCGGCAAGGGATTTTGTCAGCACCTTTTTCTTGGCGGTGAAAAAGCGGCTGTTTTTCCAGAGAACAAAGGAACAGGCACGGTTCTCGCAGAAAAAGCCTTTCGGTGATTCCGTCACCTCGGCTCCGCAGCGGGGACACTTGCCGACCACCTCACGCCCGGAGGGGAACAGGACTTCCGTACCGGGGATGGGTTTGTAGGTCTGCACCAGCTCATGTAGCATGGCGGCGATCCCATCCATGAAGCTGTCCGGGGCGATTTCACCGCGCTCGATCTCTTTCAGGCGGTGCTCCCATTCAGCGGTGAGCTGCGGAGACTGGAGCTGTTCGGGCAGAACGGTGATAAGCGCCGTGCCGGTGGAGGTGGGCAGCAGATTTGTGATCTTTTTGGACTTCCTGCGCTCCACAAAACCGGAGGACACCAGCTTTTCAATGATACCGGAACGGGTCGCCGGGGTGCCAATGCCCTTGCGCTCGGTATCGTCGGGCATATCCTCCTTGCCCGCGTTTTCCATCGCGGCCAGCAGCGTATCCTCGGTGAAGTGCTTGGGCGGCGTGGTTTTTCCGGTCTTGACCGATGCGGCAGATACGGGAAGCGTCTGATTCTCCGTCACTACCGGCAGTGCGGGCGCTGTCTCTGTCTGCTCCTGCTCATAGCGTTTCCAGCCGGGAGCAAGAACGGTTTTGCCCTTGGCGGTGAAGCTCTGACCGGCACAGTCCACCGTAATGACCGTTTCCGCGTAGCGATGGGGTTCATCTACCGCACGAAGCAAGCCCTTTGCCGCCAGCTTCAGCACCTCGCGTTCGCCCAGCGGCAGAGAGTCCATATCTACCTTTTCCGCGCTGATGGTGGGAACAATGGCGTGGTGATCGGTGACTTTTTTACTGCTGCATACCTGCTTGGCGCAGATGGTCGGCGGCTTCTCCATGCCGCAGACAGCGGCAGCGGCGGCGACAAGGCCGGGGACGCTGCCCTCCATATCGTCGGTCAGATAGCGGCTGTCGGTGCGCGGGTAGGTACAGAGCTTCTTTTCATAGAGCGCTTGGAGATAGTCGAGGGTCTGCTGAGAGGTGTAGCCGAGAACGCGGTTGGCGTCGCGCTGGAGGGAGGTCAAATCGTAGAGCGCGGGCGCTTTCTCGGATTTTTCCTTGCGCTCCACGCTTTTGACGGTTACTGTCTTGCCCTTGCAGGCGTTGGCGATGGCATCGGCATCCTTTCTGTCTTTCATTCGGTCTGTCGCGGCGGGAAAGCCGCAATCAAGCTGGACGGTGTAGAACGGCTCTGCCACAAATGCGGAGATCTCCGCCTCACGCTGTACCAGCAGCGCCAGCGTGGGCGACATGACGCGCCCGATGTTCAATGTGCGTCCATACGTCAGGGAAAAATACCGCGTGGCGTTGATGCCCACCAGCCAATCGGCCTTGGCACGGCACAGGGCAGATTGATGCAGGCCGTCATAGTCGCGCCCAGACCTAAGCTGCTGGAAGCCGCTGCGGATGGCATCATCCTCCATTGAAGAAATCCAAAGCCGCAGAATCGGCTTGGAGCATCCCGCAAGGCAGTAAACCGTGCGGAAGATCAGCTCACCCTCGCGCCCAGCGTCGCAGGCGTTGACCACCTCTGCCACATCCTCCCGGCGCACCAGCTCCCGCAGAATGTCAAACTGCTTCTGCTTTTCAGAGCGGACGATGAAGCGGAACGAGGTAGGAATGATGGGCAGCGCCGCCAGCGTCCATTTGGCATCATCGGCATTGTAAACGGCGGCGTCGGCCAGCTCTGCCAGATGCCCGAAGCACCACGACACGATGTACCCGCCGCCCTCCAGATACCCGTCATGCCGTGACTTTGCACCCAGCACGGCGGCGATGCTCTGCGCCACGGAGGGTTTTTCGGCGATCACAAGGCGCATGGTGCAGCCTCCATTCTCTTTACGTCACGGTAGCAGGGGCGAACGCAGCTCTGTCCGAAGCGCTTGCAGCCATAGCAGAAATGTTCCTTGGCAGCGGCGGGAGGGCTGTCCTCCCGCGCTGCTTTCGGCTTCTGCATCATCAGGCGTTCCAGCGGATTGTTGGTGAAATATCTCATGCGTCTGTATCCTCCGTAGTATCCTGTTCCGGTTCGCCCTCATACGGCTCAAACTCGTATTCGTCCTCGTCCTCGCCGTAGTCATAATCGTCCAGATCGGCGCTGCCCTTGGTCTGCGGCTTGGCCTTTTTCTGCTTGAAAATGTAGAACGCTGCACCGCCGCCCAGCGCGACGATCAGCAGAACGACAAGGATGCCGCCCACACCACTCTTTTTCTCCGGTTCCTCGGCGGCGGGTTCTGTCGGCTCGGTGGAGACTTCTGGTTTTGCCTCCTTGCCCACACACTCGGTCATGTTGACCGCGCAGACGGGGCAGGATGTATTGACCGTACCGGCCACGCATTTTGTGGTGCAGGAGCAAGTGGCGGGCGTTTCTTCCTCGCCAGTCAGCGCCATCAGGTCGGCCTCATCCACCTGATTCAAGAAGTGGACGGTTTCTTCGCCCTCATCGTCGCGGTCAATAATCATGTAAAATACGTTACCATTCTTGCTTTCCAGCGTAATGAACTGTTTTCCTGCCTTGGTGCTGGAGCCAATATCGTCGATCAGCGTCAGATTGCCGTCCGGTGTCAGCGCGTCGCTGCCGCCCGTCATGCTGCCAACAAGGAGCTGCCAGAGGTCGGTCAGCTCTTTTTCATCAAGCGGAAGCGTAATGCCGCCGATGCTCACGGTACTGTCGGCGGCGTCGGTGACGGTCAGATAGCTGCCGTACACATAGCCCACACGGGCGGGCAGCAGGATTTTTACCCAATCGCCGTCCCTGCCAATCACATCGACCACCGTGCCGTTGGGGAGCTGCGTAAACGCGGTGTTGTCCAGTCCCGCGCCGGTGCGGACATTCAAGTTGCCGCCGTTGGTCGTGACCGTGCCGATCTGTTTTGTTTCCTGTGCGTCTGCGGCGCTGCTTTCGGCGGTGGGCAGCGCATCATCGGGATAGTCGCCGCCGCTGGCAAAGGCGGAAACGGGGAGAATCCCGATACACAGGAGCATCAGCAGCAGGCTGATAAAAATGCGCGGTGTGTTTTTAGTCATGGTTCAACGCCTCCTTTTCCGAAGTGGCCGGTGCAGGCGCGGCCTGCATACGGCGGAACAGCTCGGCAAACTGCTCCATCGTCATGCCGTTCTCACGCACCATGCCGATGATGTCGGTGTCCTCCAGCTCACGAATCTGCTTTTCCAGCTCGCGGTTGCGGCCTTGCAGATCAGAGATTTTGCCTTTGTTCTTCTCCAGCTCCCCACGGAGCTTCATGATTTTCGGGTTCATATCGTTCACTCTCCTTTACGGCAAGCGCCCATAGCGGTAGAAATGGGACTGCCAATAGTTTGAATTTAAGTTTGCATAAGAGATCGGATCTCCGCAGTGGATCATCATATTGTTGCCGACGTAGATACCCACATGGCTGACACCGGGGGTATCATACGTTCCGGTGAAAAACACCAGATCGCCCGGTTTGACATTGGCAGAGGGTACGGGCGTACAGATATTGCATAGCCCCTGCGCTCCCAGCCTGCCCACATCCCAACCGGAATGATTGATGACCCAACTGACGAAGCCCGAACAGTCAAACGAGGTGGAGGGACTGCTGCCGCCCCAAACGTAGGGGTAGCCGAGATATTTTTCCGCTTCCTTGATAATGGCGGCGAATACCTCATCGTCCAGCACCTCCGGGGGAATGTCGTAGTCGGTATAGCTGCCCTCCACATACTTGCCGATGTAGCCTGAACCGGGGAACAGGTCGGGACGGTTGCCGAGGGTGGCCATATAGGTGGCGTACATTCCGAGCTGTTCTTCGCTCATAATGTAAACGGGAACATGGGAGAGATTGAAGTTTTCCAGCGTGACCGTGCAGATGTAGTAGTCATACGGCACCTGATAGGTGTCCGTATGGGTGTTGCCGTCCGCGTCCGTCCATGTGTCGGTTTCTGTGCGGTAGCGGGTTTCCACCACCACATCCTCGGTCAAAATGTACTGGCGGTCAAAGAGCATTTGGAGCGTACCCTGCACCTCATCCAGCGTCCATTCCCCTTGATGCAGCGCCGTAATCATGGAAATGAGTACATAGGGGTCATGCTCGATGGTGTCCAGATCAAAGTGGTACTCATCGTAGTCGTGGGTGCTTTCGTAGGTGTCGAGGTAGCGCTGAAGCTCTGCTTCCATCGCGCAATACTGCGCTTCCGCGCCCAGCATATCGGCGTCCTGCGACGGATAGGTACTGGCCGCGATCCCGGAGCCGACGCCATCCATTATCACCGAGCAGGAGGACAGGCCGTTGAGCAGAAATGCCAGCATCAGCAGAATCGCGGCGGCAATGGCAAAGCCGCGCCGGTGTTCCCACACATATTTGCCCGCTTTCTCAGCCTTTTCAGCGGCTTTTTTCGCGGCCTTGGCGGTATTCTCTGCCGCCTTTGCCGTAGTCTGCGCCGCCTGATTGTGCTTGGCAGCGGCATACTGCTTCTTAATTGCCTGCTTCTGCTGCCATTTGGAAACGGGATTGCTGGTGGGGCTGTCGATCTCTGCTTTCTTCTGGAGCGCGTCAAGATTGGCTCGTTCCAGCTTTTTCTCTGCACGGATGGCAGCACGATAAGGCTTGAGCTGATGGGCGCGGTGGGCAGACTGCACCAGCCGCCCGCCGCTCTCCACGGCTTGCTCTACCTTGTGCGCGGCCTCTACGCCTACATTGTCATCCTCGCTCTGCCGCACCTCCCGGTGAACCTGAGAGAGAATGAGGTTGGCGGGGGCATCCTGCACGGCATGGGTCAGCTTTGAGGGCGGCTTTTTCTTATCCACTTCCTCAAAACGGAGCTGCGTTTTGACCTTGCCGGTGGCCGGATCAAAGCCGCGTTCCTTTTTGACCACGGTTTTCTTGGGGATTTTCGCCTGCGCCTTATCCGCCTTGGCCTCCGCTTTTTTCACCCGCTTGATGGGCTTTTTCAGCTTCGGCTCGGCAAGATCGGCGTCGGAAAACTGCAAGCGCGGTTCTCTTTTCATGCCGACGCCACCTCTTGCGGTTTGGTGGTCATGACGCGGTACAGCTCGGTGTCCTTCGGGAAGTGGTCAATGAAGGGCAGGATCGTGTTGCCGTAGAACAGCAGCCCCTCGCCCTCGCCGGAGTGGGTCACATAAGAAAGCTGATGCGGCGAAATGTTGAGCTGCTTTGCGAGAATCTGCCGGTCGCCAGCGGCCTGATTGAGCATATAGATGAAATCGCTGTTCTCAAAAATGTTCTCAACCTCGCGGCTGGATAACAGGTCTTTGACATTTTGCGTGATCCCGGTGGGGATGCCGCCCCATTTGCGATAGCGCTTCCAAATTTCCACGCTGTACGAAGCCGTCTGTTCTTCCTTCAAGAGAAGATGGAACTCGTCAAGATAGTAGCGGGTCGTTTTATGGGCGGCGCGGTTGATTGTCACGCGGTTCCAGACCTGATCCTGCACCACCAGCATCCCGATTTTCTTGAGCTGCTTGCCCAGCTCTTTGATGTCGTAGCAGACGATGCGGCTATTCACATCCACGTTCGTGTGATGGTTGAACACATTCAGAGAACCGGTGACGTAGATTTCCAAAGCGGTGGCGATGTACTGCGCTTCCTTTTCATCCTGCGCACGGAGGGCGTTATACAAGTCCTCCAGCAACGGCATATTCTCCGGCTTCGGGTCGTTGAGGTAATCCCGGTAGACGATGCGCACACAGCGGTCGATGATGGTCTTTTCCACAGGGGCAAGCCCATCCTTGCCGCCGACGATCAGCTCGCACAGCGACAGAATGAAGTCGGATTTCAGGCTCAGCGGGTTATCATCGTCGCTGTAATCCAGATTCAAGTCCATCGGATTGATGTAGCAGGGCGAACCGTCGTAGCCCTTGCCGGTGGGCGACAGCTTAATGACCTGACCGTGCAGGCGCTCCACCAGCGGTGTATATTCGCCCTCCGGGTCACAGATGATGATGTCATCCTTGGGGCAGATGAGAAACGCATTGGTGATCTCACGTTTTGCCGAAAACGACTTGCCGCTGCCGGGAGTGCCTAAAATCAGACCGTTGGGATTTTTCAGCAGCTTCCGGTCTACCATGATGAGGTTGTTGGAAAGGGCGTTGATGCCGTAGTACAGCGCCTCCGAACCGTTCTGGAACAGCTCCTGCGTGGTGAAGGGGACGAAGATCGCTACGCTGGAGGTGGTCAAGCCCCGCTGAATCTCGATCTGATTCAGCCCCAGCGGGAGACTGCTCATCAGTCCTTCCTCCTGCTGAAAGTCCAGCCGGGTCAGCGCACAGTTATACTTCTGCGCGATGCTGGAG
>OJOV01001688.1_pt1 | contig 16542 bp, 10 predicted proteins | sample 1598281 | NCBI WGS metagenome assembly OJOV01 (sample SAMN03922469, study PRJEB24848) | human gut metagenome | isolation source: stool sample | host: Homo sapiens | place: Germany | collected 2010-11
CATTAATAATATACATTCCTGCTGGAACCGTTATTTCTGAATTTCCACCCGAAACTCTGACCATACGAATCAACTGCCCGGTAAACGAATATATATAAATATCCATATCCTTTGGAACAGAAACATAGATAGCTCCCGATCCTCCATAAACGACAAGGCTGTCGACAATTCCCGACTGAACACCCGATGGAGTTTTAATATAAGGTTGTGACTCGTTTCCATAAGGATCGATAGCCGTTATAGCATACACATATCCCGATTGAGTATAAGAAGAAACATCTATACTTTTTTCCCATGTAACTCGCTTCAAATAGGCCGATGTTTCATAGGTTTGAGGATTATTAGCCACGCGACTGGGTACGAAATACACGGCATAACGTATCGTTTCATCTGCATCAGCCGACCAACTCAACATATTTCCCGACACCGAAATATCGGTAATATCGGGCAAATCACAGGGCGTTTTCCAGCTCATAACGGGCGTTAACGCCGGTTCGGTAAATTTATTCTCGGCGACATAAGTATCCAACCCGTAACTGAAAAACTGCGTCGTATTGAAAAAGACGTGTCCGGGAGCCCCCATCAGATCGGTCGATCGGTTCATATCCACTTCAAACCCGCACTCTTCCGTACCTTTGGCTGCTGTCGCGGCGATAGAACGTTCCACCATCGACAAACCGTTATATTCGTTCTCGCTCATGCCGAGCCGACGCAATACACTTTTCATACGCTGCGGACTATTTTGGGGCATCGTAGAAATTCGCATACTCGAATAAAAGTGTCTGTCCATCGTCTTGGCCACCTTCGCCCACCACGGAACCAATGTCTTATACCCCCAAACATGAGTGTTGAAACTCGGCCAGTAACATTGTGGCGAAATATAGTCTATCGTTTTCGCTTTCAACCAAGCCACTCCATCGCAATATAGTTGGGAATAGGCACTCGTTCCTCCGCTTGTATTCAAATACTCTATACCATACGAAGCGGCGACACTACTGCTACCGCCCCATATCCCGAAAGGCCCTATACCGAATTTCACGGTCGGTTTCGTCTCCTGTATCATAGCGTAAATATCGGCGATAAGTTTGTTGCAATTCTCACGGCGCCAATCCCCCACATTTTTCCCTTCGGGTTTATATAGGTTCTGAGAATAGGCATCTTCATTTTTAGTGCCTTCGTAGGGGTAAAAGTAATCGTCGAACACAATACCGTCGACATTGTACTTGGTGACTATATCTTTGATAACCTTCACCAAATACTCGATTACCTCGGGATTCCCCGGGTCAAGAATAAAACTCGACGAATACTCCAACAGCCACTCCGGGTGATTCTTTCGTATGGGATCATCGGCTCCGTTCATATTTTTTTCACTCTCATAGCGATACGGATTGATCCATGCATGAAGTTCCATTCCCCGCTTATGCGCTTCCTCTATGGCAAACGCCAGCGGATCGTATCCCGGATCGACCCCACGTGTTCCTGTCAAAAACTTCGACCATGGCTCGTAGGCCGAATTGTACAAGGCATCCGACATAGGACGCACCTGCAACCAAACCGCATTCATACGGGCCGCCTGCATACCATCGAATATCTTAATCAGAGCGGCCTTTTGCTCTTCCGAAGTCTGGGTCGATTTGGGCCAATCGATGTTACTCACCGAGGCCAACCATGTTGCACGAAATTCACGTTTTGGAGATTCGGCCCAACACCCCCAAATAATACCGATAGTTAAAAAAAGGAAGGATAATTTTTTCATGTTATTCACAAAACATTAGTGTATTTTGCAAATATATCCCTTTAAATCAATTCTTCAAGGCTATTTTATTTAAATAAATAAAACGACACATAAAATATATAATTATTATACAAAATCGCTAATTGAACATAATACACAGAAGTAAGAAAAGAATCGCTATCTTTGCAAGGAATATGAAAACAGATTACGTTTCGTCGTAATCAAACGACTTTGCGTCTGTTTTCGTGCAGTATTTTGCAACAAATTATTTCGATTATAACCGAAACAATATTATATAATGAGTTTACAATGTGGCATAGTCGGCTTACCTAACGTGGGTAAATCGACTCTTTTCAATTGTCTGTCCAACGCAAAAGCGCAATCGGCAAATTTCCCGTTCTGTACCATAGAACCTAATGTAGGTGTCATTACAGTACCCGACGAACGATTAAACAAACTGGCAGAACTGGTGCATCCGCAACGAATAGTCCCCACCACTGTGGAGATTGTCGACATCGCCGGATTAGTCAAAGGAGCCAGCAAAGGCGAAGGTCTGGGAAATAAATTCTTGGCGAACATCAGGGAAACCGATGCAATCCTGCATGTATTGCGTTGCTTCGACGATGACAACATTACCCACGTAGACGGAATGGTCAACCCGGTACGCGACAAGGAAATCATCGATTTCGAACTCCAACTGAAAGACTTGGAAACCATAGAATCACGTATTTCCAAAGTCCAAAAACAGGCTCAGACAGGAGGAGATAAAGCAGCAAAGGTTACATACGAGGTTTTAAGCCGATACAAAGAAGCACTCGAACAAGGGAAAGCTGCTCGTACCGTCACTTTCGAGACCAAAGACGAACAGAAAATAGCTCATGACCTTTTCCTGCTTACCAACAAACCGGTAATGTATGTCTGCAACGTGGACGACAACAGCGCCGTATCGGGTAACAAATACGTGGATATGGTACGCGAAGCCGTTAAAGACGAGAATGCCGAAATCCTTATTTTGGCAGCTAAAACAGAATCGGAAATCGCCGAGTTCGAAACTTACGAGGAACGACAAATGTTCCTTCAAGAAATAGGCTTGGAAGAATCGGGCGTTTCCCGTCTGATCCGAGCGGCTTACAGCTTGCTCAATCTCGAAACCTACTTCACCGCCGGGCCTCAGGAAGTACGAGCATGGACCTATTTGAAAGGCAGTAAGGCTCCTCAATGTGCAGGTATTATCCATACCGATTTCGAAAAAGGTTTTATCCGAGCCGAAGTAATCAAATACGACGACTATATCGCTCTCGGTTCCGAAAACGCTTGTAAAGAGGCCGGTAAAATGTACATCGAAGGAAAAGAATATGTCGTACAAGACGGCGACATCATGCACTTCCGATTCAACGTATAATTTACACAGTCATTACCATACAAAAAGATGCGATGAAAATTCATCGCATTTTTTATATCCTCCTTCAAGAACCGTCAATGCTTTCCCGATAGATTTAAAATCTCGTCATAGCGGGATTTATTGCCCAAAATACGACAAGCCTCCTTTAAATCTTTATCGTTTTTGATCGACTCTATAATTTCGCCTTTCTGATAATAATACCGTTTCACAATCTCTATCGAAAGTAATTCGGCGATTTCATCCTGAAAAGTCTCCAAATCCCTATCCAAATCGTGATTCAAACAAGCTTCAAGCGCTTCGAACTGCTTCTGCGTGTTTTCATCGAAATATCCTTCGAATTTAGCGACCTCCTTTAAGTCGGACAATATCCGTTCACTCTGTTTGTCGTATTTGAAATCCTTCGATTTCACAAAAGCTTTGAATTCCTCGTATTCTTCGTCGGACAATTTAAAATCTTTCGGAGCCGGAATCGTATCATGCTCGGCTGCATACCGAGTCGCATAATCGAAGAAATAGAAATCTTTCATCAAATAATAGCTGATATTCCCCCGCCTTTCCATCGAAGTTTCCACATCGGGTTTTATACCGCCTCCGTCACGGACAATCCTACCGTGAGCGGTCTTGAACTCGTGGGTAAGGCTATCGGGAATACGGGCGACGCTCCCGTCGGGATTGCGATGCGAATAATCGATAGCTTGTATCAAACGTCCGCTGGGTATATAATAACGAGCGATCGTTACTTTCAACATACCGTTATAAGGCAAAGGCCGTGTGGATTGCACTAATCCTTTGCCATAAGAACGCGAACCGATAATCACAGCCCTGTCGAGGTCTTGTAAAGCTCCGGCCACGATTTCCGAAGAAGATGCAGTTCCTCCGTCGATCAGCACGGCCAAAGGCATTTTCACATCGACTGGCTCCTGAGTGGTTTTATAAATCTTATCCATCTTCTTATTTCTTCCCCGGGTAGAAAGCACCTCTACCCCCTTCGGAACAAATAAATTGACAATCTGCACGGCCTGCTCCAAAATACCACCGCCATTACTGCGCAAATCGAGTACCAACGAAGTTATCCCCCGTTTTTTCAAGTCTTGTAAAGCCCGTTTCACTTCTCCGGCCGAAGTATCGGTAAAACTACTCAAATAAATATACCCCACGCTATCGCATACCACATCGTAATAAGGTACGGCAGGCATTTGTATCTTCTTACGAGTTAACTCGAAAGAGAGCAAGTCTTTCACACCGGGACGTTCGACCGTAACTTTCAACTGCGTATTCGCAGGTCCTTTCAACCGCTCGCTCACCTTCGCACTCTTCCACCCCAATACAGTATCGTTATCGATCATCACGATTTTATCTCCGGGACGCAAACCCGCTAATTGAGCCGGCATACCCTCATACGGCTCCGAAATGTAAACGGCATTATCCCGCTCCATAATAAAAGAACCGATACCCGCATATTCTCCGGTAGTCGAAAAGAAAAAATCGTCTTTCTCTTTCTCAGGTATATACTCGGTGTAAGGATCCAGACGCGCCAACATCGCATTTACACCGTCGCCGATAGCCTTCTCGGCATTAATCGTATCGACATAAAACATATTCAATTCCTTAAAAAGAGAATTGAATATATCAAGGTTACGTGATATTTCGAAATTTTTCTCGTCAGATTTGCCTGCCCATATCGGATTTATAAATCCCGAACAAAAAGATAATACCGTTACTGTCGCAAAAGTCAACCTTATATTTTTCATTTCACTTCTTTTAATCACACGAAGATAACTAATGCCGAATATCTTCGGCAACCATAGAAGATACTTTTAACTTTATTTCAGTCCAAATCTCATCGCTCATCTTAGTACCGATTACTTTAATCACACGCCCCGCCAATAAAGAACCGATAGCGCCGCAGATTCCCAACGAACAATTTTGAGAAAGACCGTAAAGAAATCCCGAAGCATATAAATCCCCGGCTCCCGTAGAATCTACCCGAACCTCTGGTGTCGCAGGGACCTCGGTAATTATGCCTTCACGCCCTACGAAAGAACCTTGTGCTCCACATTTTACGACAGCGATCCTACAATATCGCGACAATATCTCTGTCGCCTTACGGGGCTCTTCGCCTGTATAGGCCAATGCCTCTTCCTCGTTCGCAAATAGAATATCCACATAATTCTCCACCAAATCACGGATAATCGCATAATTATCTTTTACTACATTGTAACTCGCCATATCGAAAGAAACAGACAAGCCGGCCTCTTTTGCCAATTGTACGGCTCGTAAAATCAACGAAGTGTCTTGTACCAAATACCCTTCGATATGCAATATATCATACCCTTCGAACATTTCGGCAGAGAGCTCCTCGGCGCACAAAGTAGCCGCTGCACCCAAGAATGTACCAAAAGTCCGTTCTCCATCGGGAGTGATCATCGTCATGGCACAACCCGAAGCCTGTTCTCCTTCGATCAATAAAGTCTGCACGCCATTGCGCTCCATATCCTCCCGGAAGAAACGTCCATAAGCATCCCGACCTATTTTCCCGATGAATCCGCTCTCTATTCCCATACGGGCTACTCCCGAAACAGCATTAGCGGCCGACCCGCCTGATGCTAAGGTGGTTTCCAGCCCTTCGAAAACCGACATGATTCTCAAAAGCTTCTCTTCGTCTATAAGTTGCATACCGCCTTTCAGCAGCCCCATCTCATCGAAACACTCGTCGGAATGTAACCGTGCAAGTACATCTGTAAGAGCATTTCCCAATCCTACTATCCTCATTATGGAAATTTTTTTTGCAAATATATTGCATAATTGGAAATAAGCCATTACTTTTGCAACGCATTTTTAACGAATGCGATCTTCTTCAGTAGCTCAGTCGGTTAGAGCATCTGACTGTTAATCAGAGGGTCGTTGGTTCAAGTCCAACCTGAAGAGCTTCGGGAGTTCGTTCGTAAGACGGACTCTTTTTGTTCAATCAAACCCAATAAATCATGGACGATTCAAACTCACGAACGTACACAAGTAGTATTAACATCTCCCGTGGGAGTAAGTGAGATTTGATGTCGAATCTTGCGGGCTCCCTTCGGGATACAAAAAAGAAAGGAGCAACGCAATGAGAAAGTATCTCTTTTGTGAAGCAGGTTTTATCGAAAAACCCAATTGGCTTCCCAACTGCTGGGTAAATGTCGAATGCCCTACACCCGATGATTTCGATTTCCTCGAAAAAGAATTGAATGTACCGGCTGCATTTTTACACGATATTGCCGACACCGACGAACGTCCCCGTATCGATTCGGAAGGAAATTGGTTGTTGACTATTTTACGTATCCCCATCTTCGTAAAAGACAACAACATTACCTATACGACCGTACCTATCGGGATTATTACCAATAACGAAATCATCATTTCGGTCTGCTATCATTCGACAGCAATGATCCCCGATTTCATCGAATATACCCGACGTAAAGGAATAAATGTCCCCAACCGATATGAACTGATTCTCCGTCTGATATACTCTTCTTCCGTATGGTTTCTCAAATACCTGAAACAAATCAACAACGAAGTCAGCACAGCCGAAAAAGAGTTACAACAAAGCATACGTAATGAAGACCTTCTCCGTTTGATGAACTTGCAAAAATGTCTGGTTTACTTCAACACGTCTATCCGAGGAAATGAGGTAATGATAAGAAAATTACCCAAAATATTCAATGAGAAGGATTACCAAAACCCCGAACTTTTGGAAGACGTGATGATAGAATTAAAACAGGCTCAAAATATGGTGAACATTTACAGCGACATTTTAACCGGAACGATGGATGCTTTTGCCTCCATCATCTCGAATAACGTCAACACCATCATGAAACGCATGACCAGTCTTTCCATCGTTCTGATGGTTCCCACTTTGATAGCCAGTTTTTATGGCATGAACGTAGACATACACATCGAAGAACTTCCGCACGCATTCTCTTTAATCGTTTGTTTCTCCGTGCTGTTGTCTGCTTTGGCCTTCATTGTGTTCAGAAAAATCAAATGGTTCTAAGATATTTTCTCGGATAACGGTGGAGTACCATCGTTATCCGAGAGCTTGATTCCGAAAATTATAAAAACACCCCGAAATAGTACCCGATTATGAAAACCAGAACACTTTATATTTCCGATTTAGACGGGACTCTACTCGACAGTAATTCGATCGTAACCTCCCATTCTATCGAGAATATCAACCTTTTACTGCAAAAAGGTATGCTCTTTACGATCGCTACGGCTCGAACACCAGCTACGGTCGTTCCCTTACTGAAACAATTACAGCTCGACCTTCCGGTAGTACTCATGAATGGAGCCGTACTCTACGACATACGAAACAAACATTACATACAAACGAATGGATTCACCGATGACTCGGCCCTCCGTTACATCTCGGTGCTCGAAAATAGAGACTTGATCCCCTTTGTTTACCGAATCGAGAACAATAAACTCCAAGTGTTTCACAAACCTCTCGTAAACGATATACAACGGGATTTTAAATACAAGCGGGAAAACACTCCTTATAAAGATTTTATACCCACCGACAACTATACGGCCGAACTGACCGATAATCCTCCCCTATTCATGCTGGTCATCGACCGTTTCGACAAACTCGAAACAGCAGCAGCCGAAATAACCCGTGCCGGAAATTGTAGTGTGTTCTGTTATCGAGACATCGCTGTTCCCGACTATGGAAATCTGGAAATATATCCCAAAGGAGTTTCCAAAGCGACGACAGCCCAGCTTATAATCGACCGAATAAATCCGTGGGAAGTCGTAGCTTTTGGCGATAACCTCAACGATTTACCCCTCTTTAACTTGGCAGACCGCCGATATGCACCGGTCAATGCTACCGAAGAAATCAAAAGACAAGCGACGGCTATCATTCCCGACAACGACCACGACGGAGTAGCCCGATTCCTTTGCGAAGATTTTCTATAAATCGCCCTTTATTTATAAATAAAATATAGATATATTATAAATAATATAGAGCAATTATATACTAAAAATCAATTACTTATCGACAGCATTATTTTGTCTAGCCATTTCCGCCTCTACTTGTGCTCTCGATTTACTGGTTGTCACCACATAAACACCCAAGAAAACAAGAAGAATGGCAAAACCCTTTTTCAAATCAAAGCTATCCATTCCCCACCAAACAGCCAACAAAGAAGCGACTATCGGCTGGGTATAATTATACATGCTTAAAATAGTCGGTCTCAAACGTTTTTGTCCGATAGAAACCAACATATAAGATAAAAATGTAGCACCGAATACAACAAAAAACAAATCGAGATAAATCGTGCCGCTAAGATCGGAATATGGGATGCTCAACAAATCGTTTCCCCCGAGCGGCAAACAGCAAATCGCAGAAAACAAGAACATCCACTTCATCAAAGTCACAGGTGTATACCGGCTTATCAAACCCTTGAAAGCCACATAATAAATAGCAAAACTGATTTCAGCGACCAAACAAAACAAGTCTCCCATAACCCGGCCACCCGAAAGCCCTTCCGAAACAGTACCCGCTCCGTTCAAAATAAGCATTAAAGCTCCTGAAAGCCCCATAAATACCCCCACAACCTTCTTGCCGGTCATAGGCTCTTTCTGGATAAATGCAGCCAATATCATGGTAATAATAGGAGCCAAAGAAGCGACGACTGAAGCATCTATCGGCGTCGTATAAGACAATCCCAACACAAAGAAACCCTGATTCAATGTTATCCCGAACAAAGATGCTACGAAAAGCAAAAGCAAATCTCGTTTAGTAACCGGCTCCCGAGGCATAAACAAAGAAGCAATCCAAAAAAGAATTGCCGCTCCGGCCATACGCATGTTGGTTAGCGAAAACGCCGAAATCGTTCCGGTCAAAAAGATTGCTTTGGAAATAGGCGACATAATTCCCCATAAGAAATTTGCCGTGAACATAGCCGAATGGCCTTTTAATTTTTCTTTCATTCCCTTGCTGTTATTTCGGGCGCAAAAGTACAAATTGTTTCCACAATAAAGATTTTTCATACGACTTTTATTTCTCCGTCTTTTTCCGTTCACACAATAAAGAATTATCTTTGCAATAAACCGAGGAAGCAGGCAAGCCACGGTTCAGCTCCGATAAACCGCCACAGCTCCCTCTTGTACGACATTTAGCAAAATATTTCCCCTAAAAACAATACACATGAAATTCAAAAGTCTTATTTTTATAGTCCTTGCAGCTTCTATGACTTGTACCGACATTTACGCAGAAAACAACCGCCCCATCGACATAGCTTTATGGGAAAACGGGCCGTTAGAAAAGAATGACGATGAAGGAAAAACATACGACGAAAACGTCAGAATCTATCGCCCCTCGATCAAAGTCTTTCTACCCGAAGGGAAAAATACAGGACGAGCCGTCATCATGTGCCCGGGAGGAGGATATGCCCTTCTGGCCTACGACCACGAAGGATATGCCTATGCCGACTACTTCAAACATCAAGGCATCGCCCTCATTGTCCTCAAATACCGCATGCCGCACGGAAACCACAAAGTCCCCATGTCCGATGTTTGCGAGGCCATGCGGGTCGTAAAATCCCATGCTGCCGAATGGAAGATAAACCCCGATGACATAGGAATTATGGGCTTTTCCGCCGGCGGACACTTGGCTTCTACTTTCGCGACCCACTATCCGGCAGAATTACGGCCAGCTTTCCAAATTCTCGTTTATCCGGTAATCTCTATGGACGAAACGATAACTCACAGCGGGTCGAGAGAAAATCTCATCGGGAAGAATCCGAGCAAAGCACTCATCGATTACTATTCCAATGAGAAACACGTCAACGCAGAGTCACCACGGGCTTTTATCGCCCTCTCCGATGACGACCGAGCTGTCCCTGTCGAAAACAGCCTCCGTTATTACAAAGCCCTGCATCGATATCAAATACCGGTCTCATTGCATATTTATCCCACAGGAGGTCACGGCTGGGGATATAATGAGTCGTTCCGATTCAAAAAAGCCGTTCATGATGAACTTTCCGATTGGTTGCGTTCATTTTGAATAAACTCCAAACATGAAAACAAAAGCATATTTTAATTGGAGCAGCGGTAAGGACTCGGCTTTGGCCCTATACAGAGCGTTAAACAGATTCGACATCAAAGCGTTGCTTACGGTTATCGACTCTACGAACAACCGCATTCCCATGCACGGAACCAACCTCGACCTATTGAAAGCACAATCTCAAAGCATAGGAATTCCGCTCGTTACCTGTGATATAAATACCGAATATTCAGAAGATAAATACAAAATATCTTTACAAGAAATCATAGACAAATTCAAAAGTCAGGAAATTTCCACTGCCCTATTCGGCGATATTCATTTGCTGGAATTAAAAATCGGCAGAGAAGAAAAATGCAGACAAGCAGGATTAAAAACAGATTTTCCTTTATGGAACAATTCACCCCAAGAGCTATTACATGAATTTATAGACTCCGGTTTCAAAGCCATAATCACCTGTATCGACGGCAGTGTACTCGACAAAACTTTCGTCGGCAGAATGATAGACTATGATTTTATAAACGATTTACCCGACGGCGTCGATATCTGCGGCGAAAACGGAGAGTATCATTCATTCGTTTTTGATGGCCCTATCTTTAAAGAACCCGTTCCCTGTCACTTGGGCCCTGTATCGTATAAAGAATATCCTTGCCAATATCTGAAACAGAACACCGGGTTCTGGTATATCGACATCTACAATGCTCCCTAACAAAAAAGTCTACAAGAGGATAACGACTGCATTGTCGTATCCCCTTGTAGAATAGCATTACAGGAAAATCGGCTTAGAGAGATTTCTCAATCCTCGACCCGTATTTTTCCAACAAATGACGAGCTGTATCCAACAACGAACCCTCCCTGTGTATCTGAATAGGAGTAGTACTATCTACCCACTCTTGTTCAAAAGTCGCAAGCCGGCTCTTCAATTCATCTTTATCCAACTCTATTCCTTTCTCCGCCGCACCGATCACAGCATCAAAATAAATTTCCCATCGTCTGGCATAATAATCGTTCAGAAGACCGGCCCATGTACGACTCGCATAATCGTTCAAACTACCACCCCATGTAGTTATTAAATTACGAGCATTTTTCTCATAATAATTTTTCAATTCGTCGGTATCGCCCAAACTGCGGGCATCTTCAATCCATTTATCCAACGATGCCCGGTTGTGGAAAGAATTCAACAATTCCAAATCGGACAGTATCTCTCTCATTTCAGAAGCCTTTTCTTTCAACCCGGGAACATTCCGTTTCTTATAAAAACCGTCAAATTCTTTTTTCACGCCCAAAAAATAATTGCCCAAGAGTTGACGGCCTGTCATAATCACATCTATCTCGAATGCATCTCTGTCGCAAGACGGAACTTCCAATAAAAGCTCCCACACCCGCAGCAATGTAGCGTTATCATACTCGTTACTGGTCCGTTTATTATAGTTATCTCCCAATTTCGGCCGATATCCGGGCAAAATACCTAATGTACGAGGTACTTGTACAAAAACATCTTCAAACAATATCTGCCAAGCCTCGCGTGCCGATTCCGAAACGGCTCCTACGTGCCTATCCGCCAAACGCTCCACCCAATCCTGTCCATTCACATCTATCGTCCACGCTTTCTCAAAGATATATTCATAAGGGAATTGATTGATATCCAGTCCTTCCAATGTAGATCCTATACCTTTTAAGTTGTCTCCTCCGTTTATCAAAGCGTTATCGAGCCTGTCACCGCTCTCCTTTACATTTCCGGTCAACGTGGTATTACCTCCGAAATTTCCCAAATAACACCAGATATAAGGCTGTCCATGAAATTTCTCCGTACTTTTCCACAGCTCTACATTTTCACAATGATAATCCAACAAAACCAATTTATCGGACGGAACCCCGGTCAACAGAGCTTTTACCCGAGGTGCTGTCCACAATTTTCGATCGTGATAAAACATCCATGTCATTTGCAACCACACGGCATCGGGGTCGGCAGCAGCCAACGATTTATACATATCCGAAGATACCTGTGCCAGATATTCGGGCTCCCAGCTCGGCGGATCCACCTCGTTAAAAGGATCCACACCATAAATATGGTCTGTCCCGAACATCTTTTCCTGTTCTTCCAAGAAACTCTTTTGAATCTCTGCAAAAAGCGGCTCTTCGGGATTCAAGAAATGACAGCGATACGAATCGCCGAAACCCGCCCATTTCCCCAAATATTGAATATTGGCATCGGGGTGAATCCGTTTCAAAGCAGCCGGCACATGACCTGCAAAAGCGGGCAATACCGGCGTCATGTTCAATTCACGCTCACGAGCCAAAATCTTTTTCTGCAACTCGGCCTGAGATTCCAGCCATTGCATGGGTAACGGCCCGTTCCAGCCATCGATATTCGCCATGCGATGCCACGGCAAATAAACCGGGCCCGTAAAATAAGAACGAATCTCTTCATCGGTCAGCCCTATTTTTTTCCACACTTTATACCACACCATCTCTTGGCCGGTTATAGCCAATGGCATATTCACTCCGTTCAACGCCATCCAATCAATAAAACGCTCCCAATCCTTCCATTTCCAAAAAGGCATGGAATACCCGTAAGTACAATAATTCAAGAAAAAGCGATTATCCACTTTCGCTTCTACGACGACCGGTTTTTCCACCATAGGTAACACATCGGGCATTTCGACCGGAATATCGGCATACCACGATACAGTCGTCAGACAATAATATTTCAAATAATAATTTAATCCGGCAGCCATCGAATTGGCGTTATTCCCACTAATGTGGATTTTTCCGTCCTTACTTTCCAACAAGTAGTAATCCCTATCCTCCTCAGGAACTATCTCGAACACGAATCGATCGGCATATTGGGGGATTAAACGGTGAATAAGTTGTTCCACGGCCAACACATCGCGATCCTTCGAGGAACAAGCCGTCATTCCCAATAGCATAAAAAACGAAGCAATAAAAAATAGTTTTTTCATCTTTCTATAATTTGATATAAATATGCTTTTTATACAAGAAAAAGGCAATGAGCCAATTAAACATAAGAAAGGCGAGCGCATAGGCCAAACTGCCTCCGTAATTCCCGAAAAGAGGCTGCCATATCCCTTCGAACGATATTGTCGTCCATTGGAGTTTACGGAATAACCCTCCGGCAATTTCGCTGAATATATAAATCGACAGCGGATTTACGCCTACTACCAAAAACGGAAACGACCAGCGCGTCCTCTTCGAATCGTCGATAATATAAATGAGTGTCGCAAAAATCAGAGAGGTGATACCACAAGTTACCAAAACGAAACTCGGCGACCACAGCCGTTTGTTCAAAGGAGCGGCATAGCTCCACAGATACCCGACAACGAACATCGATGTACCCCAAACCGCCAACTTCACGATTTGTGAACGTATCTCTTTTTCCCCGACGATAACCTTTCCGCAAAGAAATCCTATCATCACCTGAGCTATTGCCGGAATCGTACTCAATACCCCTTCGGGGTCGACGAATTGAGCGCCGCCCAAATACATATGAGATTTTCCCAACACGGCATAATCGACCATAGAGACAATATTCCCGGCACATTTCTCAAATCCGTTCCCGAAAAGTTGCAGCGAATAATACCCGACAAGCAAAACGGCGATAATCGTCGGGAACACACGATGACGAACAGTCACAGCCAAAAGAGCTACAATCCCGTAACAGATTCCCAGTCGCTGCAATACACCCATAATCCGTAAATTTTCAAGCGTATTGTATTCACCGGTAGCAATAAACGCCAAAATCCATTTGAGGGCGACACCCGACACGAAAATCAATGCCGCGCGCCGCAGGATTCGGGCAATCGAAACCCGCCAATCGAAATTCGATTTATTGAGCGACAAATAAATAGAGACTCCCATGATAAACATGAAAGCAGGAAAAACAAGATCGGCCGGTGTAAATCCGTCCCATTTCGCATGTTTCAAAGGAGCATATGCATATCCGCACGCTCCTGCATTGTTGACGAGAATCATACCGCAAACGGTAATACCCCTCAACACGTCCAATGAAACCAACCGTTTAGAAGTTCTCGTCAACGACATATCCAATACATTATAATCGAGAATAGAGTTAACACGGCTCCGATAAGTGTTTCATAAGGAATCAGTTTCAACCGGTCTCTAAACGTCAAATCGCAAACCCCTCCCGTAGCATGGAAAAACGACCCGTGAGGCAAATGATCCAGTACGGTAGACCCGGCATTAACCATCGCCGCACCCCATATCGACGAAACGCCCACTGCTAAAATCGTATCGGCAAAAGAGGCAGAAGCCAACGTAGCTCCCGCCGTAGTCGAAGCCGTAGCGGCAGACATTAAAATACCGGAAATAGGAGCAATCATATCCTTTCCCATACTCACATGATCCAACATGGCCAAGATATAATCTTTCAAAGTCGAATCTTTAATCACGCCGGCAATAGTCCCTGTACCGATCAACAACACGGCTATCACCGACATTTTCTGTAAACCGAATTCGATACTCGGCAATGCATTTTTCCATTGCCGCATACATATCAATCCGCACAATCCACCTGCCGGAAGAGCTACCAAAGGGTCTACGGTGATACCACACAAAGGTCGTAAAGCCAACAGGAAAATAGTCACGACGGGAGCCACCAAACTACTCCATAACGAAGGTAATCCATCGTCGTTTCCCATCTCCTCCTCATCGGTATGGACCTTACGAGGTTTCACCGGGAAAAAACGAGCTATCACGAACACGGTAAACAACAAACCTATTATGGCCGGTATAATATTGGCAAACATAACCGAGGGCAAATCGGCCCCAAAATTCTCGGCCGCAATAATCGTGTTGGGATTGGGCGAAATAATATTTCCGCTTTTCCCTCCGCCTATCATCACAAGCAGCAGTTGCGGAGTAGGAATCCCCAACCTCCGACCGATAGACAATGCAACCGGAGCTACCGTTATCACCGCTACATCGATAAAAACGCCTACCGCACACAACAACATCGTGGCAAACGCCAAAGCCAAATAGACACGTTTCTCACCCCAAAACCTGATTATCACATTTGAAATAGTCATTGCAGCCCCTGTTTTTATCAGAACACCCGACAATACCCCCGCCGTCAGGATACGCAACACAGCCGAAGAGACATCTTTCACGCCCTCGGTCATCGACACAACGACTTCTTCCAAGGAGAAGCCTCCGGCCAAACCACCGATCAAAGCGCCCAAAATAAGGCTATAAGCCGGTGAAACTTTCTTGATTATCAAGAATATCGACACCAGCAATCCGATTAATGCACCTACCGTACTATCCATGTGTCCCTATTTGAATGGTTCGCATAATCTGTGTGACGACCTGCCCTATATTCCTCAAAGCAAAATCCCGATCCATTGCCTCCTGCAAAGAAACCGGAGCCGTCTGTATGGAAAAAATACTGGCAAATCCCATCTCGTTCAATATTTCGCACGCCTCCACACAGCCGCCTATGGCAATTACCGGGACAGCCTCCTCTTTCGCATAACGCAAAATTCCGCCCAACGCTTTGCCCATACCGGTCTGTTTATCCAATTTCCCTTCACCGGTAAAAATCAAATCGGCTCCCTGTATCGTCTCCCTGAAACGGAGCATATCCAAAACAATATCAATCCCCGATTGTAACTCGGCATTCAAGAATGGCAGCACACCGCCACCCAAACCTCCGGCCGCACCGGCTCCCGGAATTTCCGAAATATCCATCTGCCTCGTCTCCTTTATCACTTGCGCATAATGAATCATTCCCTTTTCCAAAAAATCGACTTCATCGGGAGAAGCACCCTTTTGGGGAGCGTAAACAGCGGCAGCTCCGCGACTACCGTAAAAAGGATTATTTACATCGCAAGCTATCGTAAAAGAAGTTTTACATAACAATTTGTTAGCCGAAGAACCGTCCACCCGGGCAATCTTCCCCAAACTTTCGCCAACAGGAGGAAGCTCCTCGCCCCGCTCGTCCTCAAAGACGATCTCACACATGCGGTTGACCGCCCGGATAGAGCGCTTCCAGCCGGAGAGAGGCATGTCCGGGGTGCAGCGGTTGAAGAGCACCATGTCCGCCTCGGACACCTGATCCACGATCATGGACTGCATATTGGTGCGGTACATCTCAAAGGTGGTGGCATCGATGACGTGGATGGCCTGGTAGAGGCCCCATTCCCGGGGCAGCTTCAGGTCCCGGAGGATCTGGATGGGCCACATGCCGTTATACTCCATCAGCACCCGCTCGGGCTGATAGCGGCGGTCAATTTCCGCCAAAAAGGCGGTGGTAATCTGCTCCTGGCTTTCGACGGGAACCACGCGGCAGTTCTGCCGGGACAGCTTCTCCTGGTCATACTC
>OJOV01001699.1_pt1 | contig 16495 bp, 14 predicted proteins | sample 1598281 | NCBI WGS metagenome assembly OJOV01 (sample SAMN03922469, study PRJEB24848) | human gut metagenome | isolation source: stool sample | host: Homo sapiens | place: Germany | collected 2010-11
CACCGTCCCTCGTACCAAAGGCCGCAGAGCGGCCTTTGGTACGAAGCGAGAGCCTTTACGGCTCGAGGCGGTTCATGTCACGCGGGAACATGGATGCCTCGCGGATGTTGTTCAGCCCCAGCAGCTGCATGGTCAGTCGCTCCAGACCGATGCCCAGACCGCCGTGCGGCGGCATACCGTACTTGTGCAGCATGGTGAAGGACTCAAACAGCTCGGCGTTCATCTTGCGGGCCGCCAGCTTGTCCATCTGCTCCTGATAATCGTGGATACGCTGACCGCCGGTGGTGATCTCCAGGCCGCGGAACAGCAGGTCGAACGACAGCGCCAGCTTCGGGTCCTCCGGATCATCCTTCGCGTAGAACGGGCGCTTTGCAGACGGGAAGTGAGTTACAAATACGAAATCAGAGTCGTGCTCCTCCTTGGCCCACTGGCACAGCAGCACTTCTTCGTCCGGGTTGAGGTCGTAACGGTTCTTGGACTTGTGGCCGAACTTCTCCTCCATGATCTGCTTAGCCTCGTGGAAGCGGATGGTCGGGATCTCCTTGATCTCCGGAACCTCGGCGTTCAGCATAGCGAGTTCCTCAGCGCAGTGCTCCTTAACGTAAGCCATAACAGACTTCAGCATGCCGGTCTCCATTGCCATTACATCGTACATGGAATCAATGTAGGCCATCTCGAAGTCCAGACCCATATACTCGTTCAGATGACGGGAGGTATTGTGACGCTCTGCACGGTAAACCGAGCCGATCTCGTATACACGGCCGAATGCACCGGCGAGGTACTGCTTGTGGAACTGCGGGGACTGTGCCAGATAAGCCGGAGTGCCAAAGTAATCCAGCTTGAACAGGTTTGCGCCGCCCTCAGCGCCTGCAACTACAATCTTCGGGGTGTGGATGTGGGTGAAGCCCTGCGACTGCATATACTGTGCAAAGCCGTCAGCGATCGCACCCTGTACGCGGAAGATCGCCTGCTTGCGCGGATGACGCAGCGTGATCGGACGCAGCGGCAGATCAACATCGAGGGACAGACCCATATACTTCTTGCCGAGCGGTACCGGCAGCTGGTCGTACGGCTTGCCGAGAATGGACAGTGCGCTCAGAACGACCTCAACGCCGTGCTCTGCACGCGGCTCCTCACGAACGGTACCGGTAACCTCGAGTACCATTGCGTCCTTGACGTCCGAACGCTTGATGCCGCCGATCTCGTCACCCTGGAAGGTGCACTGGATCAGACCGCGCTCAACGCGCATTACAACAAAAGAAAAGTCAGACATATCGCGTACACGGTGAACCGTGCCGCGGAACGTGACCTCGCTGCCGACTGCTTCGCAGACGCGCTTTACGGTGTCAACGTACTGACCCGCTTCATGAATCATTTCCATAATATTACGCCTCTCTGTTTACAATTTTCAGATAGAGTTATTGTAGCATGGATTTACTGCCGTGACAAGGTTTTACCAGTGAAATCCACGCTGTTTTGACAATTTTTCTTATCGTTTCAGCCTGCGGAGCACCGCCTGTACTTCCTCGCGGCCCTCACCGCTGACGATAATGCACACCGCATAAACGCCTGCACCGACCACGACAGCCGCGCCAAGGCGAATGAGATTGCCGACCGGCAGCAGCGTGCACGCAAAGGCCGCCGCGCCGCACAGCAGCGCCGAAACGATGATGCGCACCAGACTGATCGGTGCCACACGGAACAGGAATCGACTGCGCACGCGCACACAGGTAATGATAAAGTAGGACGCAAATGCGACCACCGAACCGAGCGCACCGCCCGTAAATCCGAGGGTTTTGAGCAGAATGACACTCGAAACCACCTTGATAACTGCTGCGATCGCGCTGTTCTGCAGAACGTGTACGGTGGACTGCTCCAGCTCATACGCCTTGTTGGCGTACTCGGTCAGGCCCATAAACAGCATGGCAAGCGCAGTATACGCAATGACCGGCGCACCGGCGGCATACTTCGCGGGGAACAGAAACCGGCTGAGCGGCAGCGCCACCGCAGTCAGACCCGCAACAGCAGGCACAGCGATCAGCAGATACAGCCGCACGCCCTGATCGAGCAGCGGCTTTGCCGCGGCTTTGCCGCCCTCACGCCAGCCGCGCAGCACGGCAGGATACACGCCGCGCATAATACCGACCGAGATCATCGTGAACAGACCACTCGCGATCGAGTTGTTATTCGAGTAGTATGCGTACAGAATGTTGCCGTAAAAACCGACAACGAGGTATTTGTCAATCTGGTTGAGCAGCGCCACCGAGATGGAAACGCCCATCAGCGGTACGCCGTATTTGAGGAACCTGTTCAGCAGCGGCTTGGAGAAATACTTCAGCCGCACAACAACCGGCAGGCTGAGCGCAAACACCGCACCGATGGCAGCTACACCGTCCGCAATGGTATTGGCAAAGATAGCCGGGAACGGCGACGGGTAATTCGACTTGCCGCCGACGAGCGCGAACGCAACAGCGAGCTTGAGCACCGCCGAGGTCAGCGACCACAGGATGGATGCTTTGACGCGGCCGAGCTGAATCAGCGCCGCATTGAGCACCTGAAACGCCGTGTAGGTGCAGAACATCAGCGCACCGCCCAGATAAACCGGGCTCTGCGTCACAGCTGCCGTAATGCAGCAGCCGATGGCAACGAGCACGCACAATCCCACATAGATGGTAGAAACCGTGGAGAACAGGCCGCGTCCTTCATCGGCGCGGTACTCCTCACCGACATAGCGGGTGGCGGAATTCGCCATCCAGCCCGCAAGGATGAGGTACAGCAGCTGTATCGTGGTGTTGGTCAGGTTGAATGCACTGACCGCACCCTCCACAAAGATGTGGGAATACAACGAGGAACACCCGATGACGAGCAGTCCCTCGACCACCTTGGCCGGCAGGAACAGCATCGCATCGCGCGTCATGGTATTTTTAGAGGACAAAAGAAAAACCCTCGCTTTCCGTCAGATAGATAGGCAAGACCGCATAATTGAACAAAAGCGCAAAATTTCCGTAAAGCGCCGCGGCAGCGCGACCGGAGCCTGCGCAAGGAGCCGCGGCAGCGCGACCGGAGCCTGCGCAAGGAGCCGCAGCTTCAATTGTGCGGTGTTGCCTTAAGTATACCATGAAAGCGGTGGAAACACAAACTTCGTTTGCCGAAAAATCGCCGAAAAAGCCGCATTTTCCTGTCTCACGGTTTTGCAATCCCCCTGTTTTCATGGTATACTGATTATACTTGTCAAGTGGAGGTATTTGACTTTGCGAATCATGCATGTAATGGGCGGCGGCGATGTAGGCGGCGCCAAGACCCAGATTATGAATACTGTAACCGGACTGAGCCGCAATAACGAGGTCATGCTCATCTCGTTCCGCGCAGGTCCGTTTGCGGATGAAGCGCGCGAACGCGGCATTGATGTGCGCGTGATCGAGCGGCACAATCCGTTTCGCGCGGCACGGACCATGCGCGACCTGGTAGATGCGTTCAAGCCCGACATTATTCACTGCCACGGCGGCCGTGCCAACCTGATGGGAGCCATGGTGCGCCGCAGCCGTCAGGTGCCGATCGTCACGACCGTGCACTCGGATTATCGGCTGGACTACCTCGGCAGTCCGCTCAAGCAGTACACGCTCGGCACGGCGAATGCCATCGCGCTGCGCTTTCTCGACTTCTATCAGCCGGTCGCAGACCGTATGGCGCGCACGCTCATCGAGCGCGGCTTTGACCCGGAGCGCATTGTAAAAATCTACAACGGTATGGATTTTGATCGTCCGGAGGGTGAATTTGACCGTGTGGCCTATCTGCGGGACACCTACGGTGCCGAGATTGAGGACGGCGACGTGCTGTGCGGCATTGCCGCGCGTCTGACCGCCGTCAAGGATATTGCGACCACCATCCGTGGCTTTGCCGAGGCGCTGAAATCCGCGCCGCAGCTGCGCCTGTTCATCGCCGGCGACGGCGAGGACGAGGACATGCTCAAAAAGCTGTGCGACCAGCTCGGCGTGCGCGAGCGCGTGACATTCTGCGGCTGGGTATCGCCGGTCATGCCGTTCTTCCGCGCGATGGATATCAACCTGCTGTCCTCGGTGTCCGAAACCTTCCCGTATTCCATTCTCGAGGGTGTTTGTGCCGGCTGTGCGACCATCTGCTCGGATGTCGGCGGCATGCCCGAACTCATTGACACCGGTGAAAACGGCTATATCTTCCCGGTCGGGGACGATAAGCGGCTGGCGGAATATCTGATCCGTCTGGGCAACGATGCCGCGCTGCGGCAGAAATTTGCGGATGCGCTGTACGAAAAGGCTTCCCGCGATTTTTCGCGCGACAAGATGTGCGAACGCCAGATGGAAAACTACCGTCATCTGCTGGCACGGTTCCATCGTCCGAAAAACGAGCGTGAGAGCATTGTCATCTGCGGCGCGTACGGACGCGGCAACGCCGGTGACGATGCCATCCTCGAGGCCATTGTGCAGGAGATGCGCCAGCTCGATCCCGAACGCACCATCTGCGTTATGTCACGCAGACCGAAGGAAACGCGCCTGATCTACCGCACGAACGCCATCTATACCTTTAATGTGTTCTCCGTCCTGCGCAAGTTCCGCCATGCCGCGCTGTATATCAACGGCGGCGGCTCGCTGATGCAGGATGTCACGTCCACCCGCTCGATCTGGTACTACTGCTACACGCTGTACGCCGCCAAAAAGCGCGGCTGCAAGGTAATGATGTACGGCTGCGGCATCGGTCCGATCAACCGTCCGGGCAACCGCCGGATGGCCGCCAGGACCATTGACGCATCGGTTGACCGCATCACGCTGCGCGATGACAATTCCCGCGCACTGCTTGCCGAAATGGGCGTTACCCGGCCGGATATCCGTGTTTCCGCCGACCCGACCATCATTCTGACGCCGGCGCCGCGTGAAATCGTCAATATCGCCCTCGAGCAGAGCGGCATTGACCCAAACGGAAAGTATATCGGCTTCGGTCTGCGCAACTGGAAGGGTCTGGACACAGCTCTGCCCGAAATCGCGGCTGCAGCCAACTATGCCTACGAAAAGCACGGCCTGACGCCGGTTTTCGTACCCATCGAGTTCCCGAGCGACCTCATGCCCGCAGAACGTGTCGGCGCACTGCTACACTGTCCGTGGCACGCCGTGCGTACCCGACAGCCCATCGAAGTCACCATCGGCATCCTCTCCCGCATGAAAACCGTGGTTGGCATCCGACTGCATTCGCTGATGTTCTCCGCCGGTCAGGGCGTTCCGGTCGTCGGCATGAGCTACGATATCAAGGTGGACGGCTTCCTGAAATATATCGGCAGCCGCACCTGCCTGCAGCTTTCGTCCGTCAAGGCGGAGCCGCTGTGCCGCCTCATTGACGAATGCGTCTCCGGTGCGCTCGATAACGAGGTGCACCGCACTGCGGAAATGCTGCGAGAAAGAGAGTCCGAGAATGTGAAGGGTGCAGCGAAGCTGCTGAACATTCCCGAAAACTAAACCGTAGGGCGGGGTGCCCTACGATACATGATAAAACAATCCACTAAAGGGGTTATATAGATATGAAGAACCACATCGTCTGTCTTTCGACAACGAACTACCATCCTCTGCCGACGCGCAAGCAGAACGTGATGAGCCGTCTGCGCAACAGCGAAATCCTGTATTTTGATCCTCCGGTGTCCATGATCGCACCGCTCAAGGACAAAAAGGCCTCCGCATATATCGAAAAGTACAAGCAGCCCGGCGAAAAAGTCGAGGGACACGAAAACATCACTGTGTACGCACTGCCGCCGGTACTGCCGTTTTTCAACAAATTCCGCTGGATCAACAAAATTAACCAGAAGCGGCAGGCGGCGTTCATCCGCGAAAAGATGCGCGAGCACGGCTTCGGCGACGAGACCGTGCTGTGGTGCTACTCGCCGTCCTCGTGCGACATTATGGAGCACCTGCCGCACGCCAAGCTGGTATACGACTGTGTAGACCGTCATTCCGCGTACAAGGGTCACATCAATCCCAAGGTTGTGGACAAGATGGAGCACGATCTGGCCAAGCCTGCCGATCAGGTATTCGCAACTGCGGTCGGTCTGGCAGAGACACTGGAAAAGGTCAACCCGACTACCCAGATGATCCCGAACGGCGCGGCTTACGAGATCTTCTCGCGCGTACAGACCGAGAAGGACACCCTTCCCTGCCCGGAGGACATGAAGGATCTGCCGCATCCGATCTACGGCTTTGTCGGCATGCTGCAGGAGTGCATCGACTATGCACTGATCGAAAAGCTGGCGAAGAGCCGTCCGAACGCGACGATTTTCCTGATTGGGCGCACGCTGCCGGGTGTTGACCTGACAAATCTCAAGCAGTACCCGAACATCGTATTCCACGGTCTGGTGCCGCAGCCCGAGCTGCCTGCATATCTGGCGCAGATGGACGTCTGCCTGAACGTATTCCGTGCCGGTGCGCTCTCCAAGGACGTTTCGCCGCTCAAGTTCTACGAATATCTGGCAACCGGCAAGCCGATCGTTTCCACGCGCGAGCCGCTGCAGGTCGAGGATTTCAAGGATGTGGTCTACATTGCCCGCAATCCCGAGATGTTCCTGCCGCTGTGCGATGCCGCTGCCAAGGAAAACCGTCCGGCATGGACGGAAAAACGCCTTGCCTACGGCGCGCAGTGCTCGTGGACCGAGCGCGTGCACCAGATGGAAGAGGTGCTTTACAAAAAGGGCGTTCTGCACGAAAGTGCAGAGGAGTAAAATTTATCTTTGGGCATTTACACGAATCCCGAAAAAAGCGGGTAAAATACTTGCATTAACAAGTTAAATTGGCTAAAATAAATATGTATCGTCACCGTTGGTTTTAAGAAAGAGGTGTACTCATGACCGGCAGCGTATTTTTGAACCAGACTGCAGCTGAACAGTTTTTTGTTCTCGGGCATTCGTGCATTCTCTCGGGCATCGGTGCACATAAATGAGCGATTATAGGGCACGGGTATACCCGTGCCCTCATTTGTTTTTGTAGGAGGAATAACAAATGAAAAAAGTTCTCGTTGTCATGGGATCCGACAGTGATCTCAAGGTAATGGAAAAGTGTGTTGACCGTCTGAAATCGTTCGATATTCCGACTGAGGTCCGCATCTGCTCCGCGCACCGCACCCCGGCAGTTGCCGAGCAGCTGGCGAAGAACGCGGCAGCCGAAGGCTTCGGCGTTATCATCGCGGCAGCCGGCAAGGCCGCACATCTCGGCGGTGTACTGGCGGCTTACACCACGCTTCCGGTAATCGGCGTGCCGATGGCCACCAGCGTCATGGGCGGCATGGACAGCCTGCTCTCCATCGTGCAGATGCCCAAGGGCATTCCGGTGGCAACCGTTGCGATCGACGGCGCAGACAACGCCGCTATCCTCGCAGCACAGATGATTACCCTGTCGGATGACGCGCTGGCACAGAAGCTCGCACAGTTCAAGGCCGATATGGCAGCGGAAGTTACCGCAAAGGACGAAAAGGTTCGCGCTCAGTTCGCGTAATCTATATAGGTATCTCTGATACCGCATCCCCGCAAGGTAAAGGCATTGGTGCCGCTCCCATTGGCAGCTAAAATGTACAACCTGCAAACACTTAGCAGCACTAAAACTCCCGCGCCGCAGCGCGCATTAAATCCAACCACAGGTTCGTAAAAACCGGGAGTATGTATCACGGTTTTTACACAAGTGCGTGCAAAAGTTTCAACCACCGGGCGGAACTTTTGGTAGCTTAGGGCATATCCGAACACTGTTCGGTATGTCCCCTCGATTGAAAGCGTGCTTTCAATCGAAAAGTCGTTTCAAATTAACACTACTTATACAAATGGAGGAATTGGACATGGAAAAGAAAGAACAGCTGTACGAAGGCAAGGCTAAGAAGGTATTTGCTACCGACGACGCAAATCTCGTAATCGTTGACTACAAGGACGATGCAACCGCATTCAACGGTGAGAAGAAAGGCACCATCACCGGCAAGGGCGTGATCAACAACGTAATGAGCAATCACATGTTCCAGCTGCTCGAGCAGCAGGGCGTGCCGACCCACTTTGTTGAGCAGCTCTCCGAGCGCGAGACCCTGGTAAAGAAGGTCTCCATTGTTCCGCTGGAGGTCATCATCCGCAACATTTCCGCCGGTTCCTTTGCAAAGCGTTTCGGCGTGGAAGAGGGCATCGTATTCGACGAGCCGACCATCGAGTTCTCCTACAAAAACGATGAGCTTGGCGACCCGCTCATGAACGCTTACCACGCTATCGCACTGAAGGCTGCTACCCGTGAGGAGATCGAGACCATCAAGGCAATGGCCTTCAAGGTAAACGAGGTTATGAAGCAGTACTTCGATACCCTGAACGTCATCCTCGTTGACTTTAAGCTCGAGTTCGGCAAGACTGCGGACGGCAAGATCGTTCTCGCAGACGAAATCTCTCCGGATACCTGCCGCCTGTGGGACAAGACCACCAAGGAGAAGCTGGACAAGGACCGCTTCCGTCGTGACATGGGCGGTGTCGAGGAAGCATATCAGGAGATCATGAAGCGCGTTATGGGCAAGTAAGCCCATCCGCAAGGCAAGATTCGGACAAGAAAAGGCTGAAGAATGAAATATCGTATTTTAAGAAAAAGCAGCACTCCGTTTGACAAGGTGCATGAGGAGTGCGGTGTATTCGGTATCGCAGCGCCGGAAGGCAAGGAGATTCCCGCCGCGCACGACGCGTATACTGCACTGTTTGCTCTCCAGCACCGCGGTCAGGAGGCTGCCGGTATCGCCGTAAACAAAAACGGCGTGATCCACTGCCACAAGGATGTCGGTCTGGTCAGCGCCGTGTTCAATCAGGAGATTCTGGACAATATGCCCGGCTCGATGGCTATCGGTCATGTGCGCTACTCCACCACCGGTGATACCCGCCGCGAGAATGCGCAGCCGATCTCCATCACCCATGTAAAGGGCAATCTTGCGGTTGCGCACAACGGCAACCTCGTAAACGCAGGCGAGCTGCGCCGCGAGATTGAGCTGGACGGCGGCATTTTCCGCTCCTCGAACGACACCGAGGTTCTGGTATACACCATTGTTAAGGAACGCCTCAAGTGCGGCTCTATTGAAGAAGCCGTTATGAACACCATGCACCGCATCGAGGGTGCCTACTCTCTGGTTGTTATGTCTCCGCGCAAGCTGATCGCGGCACGCGACCCGCACGGCTTCCGTCCGCTGTGTATCGGCCTGCTGGACAACGACTGCTACATTTTCGCTTCCGAGACCTGCGCTCTGGACGCGCTCGGTGCAAAGTTCATCCGCGATGTAGAACCCGGTGAGGTCTGCGTTGTCGAAAACGGTGAGCTGCGCTCCATGCACTGCGGTATCGAGTGCAAATCCTCCGCGTGCGTATTCGAGTACATTTACTTTGCCCGTCCGGACTCCATCATCGACGGTGCATCGGTTGAGCTGGCCCGTCAGGAGGCCGGCAAGTATCTGTCCATCGAGCATCCGGTCGGCGCTGACGTGGTTATCGGCGTACCGGATTCCGGTATCCCGGCAGCCATCGGCTACGCGAAGTTCTCCGGCATTCCGTACGGCGTGGGTCTCATCAAGAACCGCTATATCGCCCGCACCTTTATCCAGCCGGGTCAGGACAAGCGCGAGCGCTCCGTACGTCTCAAGCTGAATGCCCTGCGCACCGCTATTGAGGGCAAGCGCGTCATCATGGTCGATGACTCCATCGTCCGCGGTACGACCTGCGGCCGTCTGGTAAAGCTGCTGCGCGACGCAGGCGCGGCTGAGGTTCACATGAGAATTTCGGCACCTCCGTTCCGTCATCCCTGCTTCTTCGGCACGGATATTCCGGAGCGCAACCAGCTGCTCGCACACAACCGCACGGTTGAGGAAATGCGCGAGATCATCGGCGTGGATTCGCTCGGCTTCCTGTCGCTCGAGGCCTGCCGCAAGATTGCAGTCGGCTGCAAGCTGGGCTTCTGCGATGCATGCTTCTCCGGCGAGTACCCGATCCCGGTACCCGAGCAGGTGGATAAGAACATGTTCGAGACCGAGATTCCGCTCCCCTCTAACAAAGACTAAACCTGAATGGAAAATGATGATTGATAATGAAGGTCACACGCCTTCATTATCAATTTTCCATCTTTAATTATGAAAGTGAGATGTTAAGAATGAGTGTAAGCCGTTCTGAAAGCTACAAGGCTGCCGGCGTTGACGTTACCGCAGGCTACGAAGCGGTCAAGCTGATGAAGCCGATGGTAGAAAGCACCTTTACCAAGGGCGTTATGGGTACGCTCGGCGGCTTCGGCGGCCTGTTCCGTCCGGATTTCAATGGCATGAAGGATCCGATCCTCGTTTCCGGTACGGATGGCGTCGGCACCAAGCTCAAGCTGGCGTTCCTGATGGACAAGCACGACACCGTTGGCATCGACTGCGTTGCCATGTGCGTAAACGATATCGCCTGCTGCGGTGCACAGCCGCTGTTCTTCCTCGACTATGTTGCAGTCGGCAAGAACCACCCGGAGAAGATCGCACAGATGGTTTCCGGTATCGCAGAGGGCTGCCGTCAGGCAGGCTGCGCGCTGATCGGCGGCGAGACCGCTGAAATGCCGGGCTTCTATCCGGAAAATGAGTACGATATGGCAGGCTTCTCTGTCGGCATGGTCGATAAGGAAAAGATGATCGACGGCACCGGCATCAAGGCCGGCGACGCGCTGATCGGTGTTGCCTCCTCCGGCGTACACTCCAACGGCTATTCTCTGGTTCGCAAGACGCTCGGCATCAACGAGAAGTCTGTTCGCCGCTACATCGACGAATTCGGCAAGACCCTCGGCGAAGAACTGCTGACCCCGACCAAGATCTACGTTAAGGCGATCCAGTCCCTGATGGGCAAGGTTGAGGTCAAGGGCATCAGCCACATCACCGGCGGCGGCTTCTATGAAAACGTACCGCGCATGCTGCCGGCAGGCATCGTTGCCAAGATTGAGAAGGCTGCTATGCCGGTTCCGCCGGTATTCGACCTGATCGCAAAGACCGGCAAGATTCCGGAGCGCGACATGTACAACACCTTCAACATGGGCGCCGGTCTGGTTCTGGCCGTTGCCGCTGAGGACGCTTCCCGCGCGATTGCAGCAATTTCCGCTGCAGGCGAGCAGGCTTATGTGATCGGCGAGTGCGTAAACGGCGCTGAAAAGGGCGTAGAACTCGTTTAATGAAATTGAAAATGGAGAATGGAGGATGAAGGTATCGTGCTTTGCACGATAATTAAATACGGTGCTTCGCACCGTACCGGCGCAGCGCGGACGGAACTCGCGCAAGGATAGCGCCATTCTCAATTATCCATTCTCAATTCTCCATTTCATTTGTTTTTTGGAGAAAAATAAATGACAAAAATTGCAGTTTTGGTTTCGGGCGGCGGCACGAACCTGCAGGCGCTCATTGACGCACAGCAGGCGGGCAAGATCGAAAACGGACAGATTTCGCTCGTTATTTCGTCCAACCCGAAGGCGTATGCACTCGAGCGTGCCGCAAAAGCGGCTATTCCCTCCGAGGTGCTGCGCCGCAGGGACTTTTCCGACGCGGAAGAGTACGGCAAGGCGCTTACCGCTCTGCTGGAGAACGCAGACACCGGTCTGATCGTGCTCGCAGGCTTCATGACCGTCCTGCCGGACAGCTTCTGCCGCCATTTTGAAAACCGCATTATCAACGTACATCCCTCGCTCATCCCCTCCTTCTGTGGAGAGGGCTTCTACGGTCTGCGCGTGCATGAAGCCGCGCTGGCAAAAGGGGTAAAGGTTACCGGTGCGACCGTACATTTTGTATCCGAAGTGGTAGACGGCGGTGCAATCATCGCGCAGAAGGCCGTTGAAGTAGAGGATGGCGACACACCGGAGACCTTGCAGAAGCGCGTCATGCAGAACGCGGAATGGATTCTTCTGCCGCAGGCAGTATCCGACTTCTGCGCAGGCAGACTGCGCGTGGACGGCGCTATCGTCCATAAAAACTGAACAGGAGTAACAGCATTATGAGCAAGAATGTTTTTGACATCAGCCAGGAGCTGATGAGCAACGCATATCCCGGCCGCGGCATCATTCTCGGCCGCACCCCGGATAATAAAAAGAATGTTATCGCCTACTTCATCATGGGCCGCTCGGAGAACAGCCGCAACCGCGTGTTCACCGAAACCGAGGACGGTATCCGCACCGAGGCATTTGACCCGTCCAAGATGGTCGATCCCTCGCTGATCATCTATCATCCGGTGCGCCTGTACAACGGCACGCTGGTCGTTACCAACGGCGACCAGACCGATACCATCGTGGACTATCTCAAGCAGGGCAAAAGCTACTTTGAAGCGCTCCGTACCCGCGAGTTTGAGCCGGACGCGCCCAACTACACCTCCCGCATTTCGGGCGTTGTCAATCCGGACGGCTCCTACAGCCTGTCCATCCTCAAGAACTTCACCTCGGACCGCACCGCCAACAAGCGTTTCTTCTATGAGTACGATAAGCCGGTTGCCGGTCTGGGACACTTCATCCATACCTATCAGTGCGACGGCGATCCGCTGCCGCCGTTCCGCGGCGAGCCGAAGTGCATCCGCATCGAGCTGCCCATCCGCGAGTTCACCAACCTGCTCTGGAACAGCCTGAACGAGCAGAACAAGGTTTCGCTGTTCGTGCGCTACGTCGATCTGGAGACCGGCGAAGTTGAGCAGGAAATCCGCAACAAGAACGCAGAATAACTGCGACCTGATGAGCAGAAAGGACTATTTATGAAAGAATTAGCCTTAAAGTACGGCTGCAACCCCAACCAGAAGCCGGCCCGCATTTTTATGACCGAGGGCGAGCTTCCGATCGAGGTACTCAACGGCAAGCCGGGTTATATCAACTTCTGTGACGCATTCAACTCCTGGCAGCTCGTCCGTGCGCTGAAAAAGGCGACCGGTCTGCCCGCAGCTGCGTCCTTCAAGCACGTTTCTCCGGCCGGTGCCGCTCTCGGCAAGCCGCTGACCGATATTGAGAAGCAGATGTACTTTGTTGACACCGACAAGGAGCTGTCTCCCATCGCATGTGCGTACATCCGCGCACGCGGTGCTGACCGTCTGTGCTCCTACGGCGACTGGGCGGCTCTGTCCGACACCTGCGACGCAGACACCGCTTCCTACCTCGCACACGAGGTTTCCGACGGCATCATCGCGCCGGACTTCACCGCTGAGGCCCTCGAGATCCTCAAGACCAAGCGCAAGGGCGGCTACAACGTTGTCAAGATCGACCCGAACTATGAGCCGAAGCCGATCGAGCAGCGCGACATTTTCGGCATCCGCTTTGAGCAGGGTTACAACAACTACGAAATCAACGAGAGCCTGCTCACCAACATCGTCACCGAGAACAAGAATCTGCCGGAGAGCGCAAAGCACGACATGATCCTTGCGCTCATCACGCTCAAGTACACGCAGTCCAACTCGGTCTGCTACGTCAAGGACGGCATGACCATCGGTGTCGGCGCAGGTCAGCAGAGCCGCATCCACTGCACGCGACTCGCCGGCAACAAGGCCGACAACTGGTTCGTTCGTCAGCATCCGAAGGTTCTCGGTCTGCAGTTTGTTGACGGCATCCGCCGCCCGGACCGCGACAACGCGATCGACGTTTACACCTCGGACGAATATGAGGACGTACTGGCTGAAGGCGTATGGCAGAAGACCTTCAAGGTAAAGCCCGAGGTGCTCACCGCCGAGGAAAAGAAGGCGTGGATTGCAAAGAATACCGGCGTAACCGTTGGTTCGGACGCATTCTTCCCGTTCGGCGACAACGTAGAGCGCGCGCGCAAGTCCGGCGTGGAGTACATCGTACAGCCGGGCGGCTCCATCCGCGATGACAATGTTATCGAGACCGCGAACAAGTACGGCATCACGATGGCGTTCACCGGCATGCGTCTGTTCCATCACTAATGAAACTGCTCAAAGGGTATTATGCCTATTTAGCTGTGGCAGGCGGATTCCTGCTCAGCTTTGCCGCAAAGGACAACTGGGCGCTGCAAATGCTGGCATACGGGCTCATTTCGGCCGGTGCGCTGTCGCTGCAAGGCGTGTCGCGCTGGTATATGCGCGCGAGCGTTGCCGCCGATGTCAAGATGGTGTTCTCGCTCGTGCTCGGCCCGGCCGTCATCCCGCCGGGACTGCTTCGCATCGTGCTGTATTACATCGGCCTTGTGCCGCTGCTGCTCACCGGCTGCATGCTGCTGATGGGTGTCAAAGACCAGATGCACAAGATCGACCGCAGTACCCTGCCCGAATGGGTTTTGCTGGTGGTCTGGAGCACAGGCTGCATCCTTACGCTGCTCATCGCGCCCGGCTGGCTGAATGACTATCTGGCGCCGCTGGTGGCAAAGGCGGCAAACACGCTCCTGCCGATCGGCTATGTTGCACTTATTGTAGAAATGTTCCGCGCACAGCGTGTGTATTTACAAACGGAGGAACAATAAATGAAAGTTTTGGTTATCGGCGGCGGCGGCCGTGAGCACGCCATCGTCCATACATTGAAGAAGAGCCCCAAGGTGGACCACATCTGGTGTGCGCCGGGCAACGGCGGCATTGCCGCTGAGGCAGAGTGCGTACCGATCAAGGCAACCGACATCGACGGCATGGTTGCTTTCGCCAAGGAGCACAAGCCGGATCTCGTTATGGTAGCACCGGACGACCCGCTTGCACTCGGCATGGTAGACGCACTCGAGGCCGTAGGCATCCGTGCCTTCGGTCCGCGCAAGAACGCTGCCATCATCGAGGGCAGCAAGTCCTTTGCGAAGGATTTAATGCAGAAATACAACATCCCGACCGCGGGCTACGCTGTTTTTGAGAACTCCGCAGACGCGATCGAGTACATCAAGAAGAACGGTGCGCCGATTGTTGTCAAGGCGGACGGTCTTGCACTCGGCAAGGGCGTTACCGTTGCTATGACCGAGGAAGAAGCCATCGAGGCAGTCAAGGACGCGATCGACGGCGGTGCATTCGGCGGTGCCGGTGCGCGTGTCGTTATCGAGGAATTCCTGACCGGTCCGGAGGTTTCCGTGCTCGCCTTCGTAGACGGCAAGCACCTCAAGACCATGCCGTCCGCACAGGATCACAAGCGTGCCTACGACCATGACGAAGGCCCGAACACCGGCGGTATGGGCGCATTCTCGCCGTCCCGCTTCTATACCGACGACATTGCCGCCGAGTGCATGGAGACCATCTTCAAGCCGACCGTCGCGGCCATGGAGAAGGAAGGCCGTCCGTTCAAGGGCGTGCTGTATTTCGGCCTGATGCTGACCCCGAAGGGCCCGCGCGTTATCGAGTACAACGCTCGTTTCGGCGACCCGGAGACGCAGGCTGTCCTGTCCCGACTGGACACCGACCTGTTCGACATCTTCAATGCCGTTATCGACGAAAAGCTCGAGGATATCGACATCAAGTGGGCGGACAATGCCGCCTGCTGCGTCTGCATGGCGTCCGGCGGCTATCCGAAGGCCTACGAAAAGGGCAAGGAGATCACCGGTCTGGACGATGTGACCGACTCGTTCGTATTCCACGCCGGCACCGCCGTCAAGGACGGCAAGCTGGTAACGAACGGCGGCCGCGTGCTCGGCGTAACGGCTACCGCACCGACCCTTGACGAAGCCATCCAGAAGGCTTATGCCGATGTGAAGAAAATTCACTTCGATAAGGCGCATTACCGCACCGATATCGGCGTAAAGTAATATTTTACGTTTATTGTAGGGCGGGCTGACCCCAGTCCGCCGTCGTTCGCGTCAGCAGTTGACGAAAACGGCGGTGCGGGGTCACCCCGCCCTACATTCTGCGTTAATGGAAGAAAGGAAAAAAGAATGAAAATTGAACAGCAAAATCAGATTTTAGGCTGCATGAACGATGTTCTCAACCAGAACGGCTTCCGCGCGGAGATCATGCAGAAGGACGGCGCACCGACCATTCTGCGCTGCGAGGCGATGCGTCAGGGCAAGGTTGCCAAGGACATTGTGATCGAAGCCTGCTTCATCCCGATGCAGCTGCCCGCAGAGGACATGGGTCTGCTGCAGTTCTTCGTCACTCTGTTTCAGGGTGCACCGGAAAACAACAAGGTGCAGCTCCGCCATGCGTGCGACTACTGCAACAACTTCTGTGCGCTCGGCTCGTTCGGCTTCTTTGAGGAGGCCGGTCAGATTTACCTCAAGCACAACACGCTGGTAGACGGCTCTCTCGAGCTCGAGAAAATCATTCCGTTTGTGGCGGACAACATTTCCGTGCTGATCGCGGCAGTCTCCCGCTTCATCGACGGTCTGGCGCAGATTGCCTACGCAGGCATGACGCTCGACGCTGTTATTGAGCAGGATTTGTTCCCGAAGCTCGGCTAATTGCAAACAAGAAAACACCGCAGAGCCTTGCTCTGCGGCGAGGCTGTCGCGGAACTACAGTTCCGCCAACAAGCAGGAACGGACCGTAGGCCGTTCCAAAGTCGTCCGAAAGTTCCTATATAGAAACTTTCTCCCT
>OJOV01001712.1_pt1 | contig 16391 bp, 10 predicted proteins | sample 1598281 | NCBI WGS metagenome assembly OJOV01 (sample SAMN03922469, study PRJEB24848) | human gut metagenome | isolation source: stool sample | host: Homo sapiens | place: Germany | collected 2010-11
CGCCGGATGTCCCGACCTGAACATCCAGATCAAATATGTCCCCGGGACGTTCGAACTGGCGCTCGGCGCACAGTTTTTCGCCGAATATACCGATGTCGACGCGGTGATCGCGCTCGGGTGTGTCATCCAGGGCGATACGCGCCATTTCGATTTCATTTGCCAGGGCGTGACGCAGGGTATCACCCAGCTGCAGATCCAGTGGAACATGCCGATCGCATTCGGTGTGCTGACCGTCAACGACATGCAGCAGGCGCTCGACCGCTGCGGCGGCCGCCACGGCAACAAGGGCGATGAAGCGGCTGCGACGGCCATCAACATGGTCAAGTTGCAGATCGACATGGAAGCCGCTTCCCCCGACCATGAACCCGACCGGCGGAACATCAACTGACGAACTTTGATACAGACATTTAAGGGAGCCCTCGCACGGCTCCCTTTTTTGCGGCTTTTCCGGTGGTGCGTATCGCTATCGTTTGCGCCCGTGAGCCGTGAACTGCAAATCATGAACTGTGCGCTGTGAATTGTAGACTGTGCGCCGTGTGCTGAGAGACGGTGAGCCTCGTACCGTGAACCGCGTGTGTCCAGCGCCGTACGCTGTGCGCGTTGAACTCGTGTGCCCGCGAGTTGTGTGCCCGTTTCCGTGTCCGTGCACCCCTTCCTGCTGCCCGATATGCCCCGGGTTGCCGCGCACGGCATGGACGGATGGGGATGCGCTTTGGGCCTGATGGGCCCGGCCTTCGGCAATGGGCGCCCGGGGCCGGAATAAAAGGACAGGGAGGCCAGAAGGCCTCCCTGTACCCTGTGGAGATTGCCCGGTGTTATTCGACAACCTGAATGACCGGACTGTCGTTGTACCCGTTATCGGCGGAACTTGCCCAGCGGATCGTACCGCCGTTGGGTTCCGTGCCGCCCGTGGTATTGGCTTCGCAATAGAACCGGATCTTGACGCTGCCGTCGCTAATGCCGCGTGCGAAGGTCATCGTCACGTCGATCTGCATGTTGGCCGTCGGTACCAGATGCGTGTAGGTGATCTGTTCCCCGTTGACGGTTGCGGTCTGCGTGTCGGTCGCCGGTTTCCAGCTCGTACCGTCCATATATTGCAGGCTCCAGTACTTCTGTCCGGTGCCGGAGATACGTGTGAGACCCGTAAAACGAACCTTCGTTCCCGACTTGAAGTTCTTGACCGGAACTTCGAATAACCAGTAGTCGCCCTTCCATGCTCCCGTGACGTAGGGTTGTCCCGTGCCGCCGATCATGCGCGTGCTGTTGGGGTGCAGGCTGCCGTCGGAGTTGAAGGTGTGGAAGTAGGAGATATAACCTACGCCCGACGAGGCCATGAGCTTGTTGTTCTGCTCGAACTGCTCTTTCGGAACCGTGTAGTCCGTGCCCGAGGCACCGTTGAAGAACCACTTTACCGGAGCGTCCAGACCTTCCAGCGGCCCGCCTTCCGCCAGGCTTTCCTGTGTCACGAAGATCTCCTTGACGGCTTTGGTGCCGAGCACCTCGTCCGAGATGATTGAGAACGAAGCGGAGCGTTCGTCGAGCGAAAGGTTGCTGGTCGCTTTCACCGTCATGACATACTCCTTGTCCGCTTCGCCGGCCGAGGGCGTGACCTCGATCCATGCGTTCTCGGCAACCGAAATCGTCCAGTCCCAGTTGGATTTCACCTTGAAGGTGAATGCATTGGGCTGGTAGGCCGGGAACGGGGGCAGTGCCAGGTCGTCGCCGATGTCCTCGCTCGTAATCTCGATCTGCGGCGTGATGTCCTGCAGGATGTTCAGGTCGGCTCTGATGTCCTTGTACTGGCCGCTGCCCTTGAAGGCGATGCTGAAATCACGGCTCAGGGATGCCGGCTGCTCGGGATACTCCTCGATGTCGAGCGTGAAAGTCCCGTTGCCCGTCTCGGTGAAGGTTGCCCATTCGGCTTTTTCGGGTTCGTAGAACGGCGTCACGTTCGACGCGACCTTGATGTCGTAATGGGCGGCATAACGTCCCGCTACGATCTCGTTCGTCTCGATGTTGTTGACGACGAACCTGATGTAAGGTTCGTTGGCGCTCTGGTTGACGACGAGGGTCGTTTCGGTCTGCCTGCCGTCCGCATAGCGGAATACGACCGTCGCCGAACGCGGGGTGTTGGCATCGTTGTCCTCCAGGCAGAAGCGTACCTTGCCGTCGCCCTGGCCTGTCTTGGGGTAGAATTTGATCCAGTCTCCGTCCGTGGAGTTGCATTCGACACTCCAGTTGCAGTTCGAACGGATGTCGTAACGGATCAGTTCGAGCGTGGCGTCGCCGATGATGGCCTCGGCGTCGAAACCCAGGTCGGAGGAGGCGGTCACCAGCTTGCTCGATACGACGGTATTCTCCAGCCGGAAGTAGGGGCTGCCGCCCTCCGTGTCGTCGTCGCTGCACGAGACGAAGGCCGCCGGGATCAGGAGCAGCGCCGACATGGCCAGGCCCCTCATGTTGCGGATTATGTTTTTCGCGTTCATAGTGCGTTCGTTTTTAGATTATAGGTTCTCTTCGGCGATGACATTCTTGCGGAACGAGTGTTCCCACGGCTGCCCGGCATCCTTGGCGACGGCCTGGCCGCTCCACCATATCGGGAAGACCATGGTGTTGTCGTTGATGGTACCGCCCTGTGCCTCGAATGCGGCCGTATAGTTCGCACGGTTGTTGGCGATAGCGATCGACGGATAGGGATAGCGGGCGATGAACTTTCCGCCCGTGGCGTTCAGCTCGATCGTTCCCATACCGGTCTTGCACTCGGGATACCCCGTGCGGCGCATTTCGTGGTACATCTGGAAGCCGATGACCCAGAACAGCGAGAGCCATTTCTGCTCGGCGAGGCGCTGCTGGGTATTGTTCCATTTTACCTGGTCGCTCGCCAGCAGTGCGGCGATGTTCTTCTGCGTGATGGCTACGGTCTTGAGTTCGATCTTGTTCGACGCGTTGAGTTCGGGATAGGAAGCGTAAATGCCGTATTCGCCCCATTTCTGGCACGACGCGGTGATCGCCGCTTCGTAATACTCCTTGGCGGAGCCCGATATCCAGCCGTTCATCGCTGCTTCGGCCTTGATGAAGAGCAGCTCGTCGTAGTCGAGCATGTGGTTGGGGCGCGTGTCGCCCACCAGCGTTTCGTAATGCAGGTAGGGTTCGCGTTCGCTGATGGAGGTGATGCCGTTGTAGTTGATCGTACAGCCCGAGACGGCGCCGATCATTTCGCGGATCACGTCGGGCTCGGTCGCACTGGGATACTGGATGTAGCGGGGCTTGATCCAGATGCGCAGGCGCGGGTCGACGAAGCCGTCCGAAGCGTCGTAGAGCAGGTCGAGCAGCTGTGCGGCGATGTGGTGGTCGCTCGACAGGCTCTTGTCGTCGGGGAACGAACTGGAGTTGAAATAGGTCTTGTAATACTCCGCGCTGCCGGAGAACTTCACGGTGGCGTTGTCGTCGTTCGACTCGAAGACGGGGTATTTGCCCGGGTTGGAGATGATCTGGTTGATCTGCTCGCCGACCGTGGGGGTGAAGGCGTTGTTACGGCCGCTCACGCGCATCAGCAGGCGCAGGCGCAGCGTGTTGGTGAATTTCTGCCACTTGGCGATGTCGCCGCCGTAGATGCCGTCCTTGGTCGGGTCGTCCAGCCCCAGGCTGGCGTTGTAGAGCGAGTTGGCCAGCTCGAGTTCCTCCAGCATGGCCGTATAGACCTCCTGCTGCGAGTCGATATGCGGGGTGTTGATGCCCTCGCCGCCCTTGAGAGCCTCGCGGTAGGCGATCGAACCGAACATGTCGGTGAGGATCGACATGTTATAGACCTTCAGCGTCAGGCCGATGGCCTGGAAGTTGGGCTGGCCCTGCGCCACGGCCAGGTCGTACATGTGCTTGGCATTGCCGGCCCATTTGTACCCGAGGTTCCAGATGGCTTTGAAATTGCCGTCGGCAAGGTTGTAGCAGTGTTCGCGGCGAGGTGTCGACTTGGCCACGGTGACCTGCGAAATCTCGTTGGCGATGCTCAGCATGTAGGACGAATAGCTGTTCGTGGAGCTGTAAATCAGCGGTTCGAGCAGCGCGATGGGGGCTACCGACCCTTCCGATTGCTTGTTCGGATTGGTGTTGTAATCCTCGAAATCGTTCGTACATGCGCCCGATGCGGCGAGCAGCGCGAGTATCAGGATATATTTTGCGTATTTCATGGCGTTCGCAGTTTTAGAACTGAAGTTTGATGTTGATACCGTAGGTACGCGTCATCGGGAAGGTGACGGTTTCGATACCGGGGTAAATGTTCGTACCGTTGACCAGACCTGCCGCCTCGGGGTCGAACTGCGGCCAGTCGGTGATGCAGAAGAGGTTGGTGGCGAAGAACCCGATCGATGCGCCCTGCAGGAAACGGGTCTTGGCCAACAGGTGTTTGGGCAGCTGGTAGTCGATGCGCAGCTCCTTGAACTTGAGGAAGTCGGTGCTGAACGTGTTTTCGCGGCCGTTGTCGCGCACCCATTTGTAGGACTGGTAGTAGGTGTAGATGTTCTCCGTGACGGAGGTGTTCCTCTGGTAGGAAACCGTGCCGTCGCCGTTGTCCACGGCGTTGACGCCGCGCAGAACCAGGCCGTCGTCACGTCCGGGGAGCGAGTTCTTCAGCTTGCCCTGGTACGAGAGTGCGAAGTTGGTCACCGAGTAGGCCACGCCTCCGACCTGCGCCGTGAACTGCGCGCTCAGCGAGAGGTTCTTGTAGCGGAACGTCGTGCCGAAGCCCGCCTTCCAGTCGGGCAGTACGCTGCCCAGGTGCTCGAACTTCTTGGAGTCGGTCTCCTTGGTCAGCAGCGGGTAGCCGGTCTTGGCGTTGATGATCTGCATGCCCGAGCAGTCGACCTGGTTACCGTTTTCGTCCGTGTAGGTCGAACCCTCCGGCGCGTACTCGTAGTGGCTGGCCGAATAGAGCTGGTGCATGGACTTACCCACGTACGAGTAGACGAATATACGGCTGCCGATGGTCGTCGAGGTCGAGGTCTGCAACGGCGTTGCGGGATCCCATCCGTTCTGCAGCTCGTTGAGTTTGTTCTTGTTGAGCGACCAGTTGCCGTTGATCTCCCAGTTGATGTCCTTCGTGCGGACGGGAACCATGCGGAATGTGACCTCGACACCCTTGTTGGTAATCAGGCCGGCGTTCATCTTGCGGGACGTACTGCCGGTTTCGGCGCTCGTTTCGGCGCTGATGATCTGGTTGCGGGTGCTGGTCTTGTAGAGCGCCACGTCGACATTGAGCCGGTTGCCCAGGAACTTGGTTTCCAGGCCGACTTCCCAGCTGCTGGTCTTTTCCGGGAGGATGTACGGGTAGTTGCTGGCCGTAGGCAGCGTGACGCCGCCCGGATAGTCCGTGGTCGAGTAGTCGTCGTAGAGCGAGAAGACCGAAGTGTCGTTACCCACCTGTGCCCACGAACCGCGCAGCTTGATCATGTTGACATGAGGGGAGTTGATCTTGAACGCCTTGTCGAGCAGGATACTGGCCGATACCGACGGGTAGAAATAGCTCCAGTTGGAGGGAGCCAGCGTCGACGACCAGTCGTTGCGGGCCGTGACGTCGAGGAAGTAGGTGTCGTCCCACGACAGGTTGACGAAGCCGTAAAGGCTGTTGGTCTGCCGGTTGCTGCGGTAGGGCGACGTGTCGAGGGCTACCGCGGCGTTGGCGAACGAATACATGCCGGGGCCTTCGCTGCTCAGCTGCGAGGCGGTGATGGTGGTCGAGTAGTATTTGTTGCGCAGGACGCTGCCGCCGAATGCCGCCGTGACGCCGAAGCGATCCCACAGCTTGTTGTACTGGAGCAGGAAGTCCGAGTTGTAGTCGTAGCGGCGGATGGTCTTCTCGCGGTACATGCCGTAGCGGTTGTCGAGCGACATGAAGGGTTTCTGCTGCGAACGCCATTCGATATTGGCGTCGAAGCCGCCGCGCAGCGTGAAGGTCAGCTCGGGCAGGATCGTGAAGTCGATGCTCACGTTGCCGAAGAAACGGTCACGATCCAGTTTGTTCAGCTCCTCGTACAGCGTGCGGTAGGGGTTGTGGCCCTCGAGGCTGTTGTAGATAAGCCCCGAAGTGGTGTTGTATTTGTCCTCGCCGCTGCCTGCCAGGTAGTTGGCATAGGTATAACGGCCCTGCATGTACTCGTCGCGGTAAGCCGAGATGGGGTTGGTGTTGTAGCCCCAGATCAGGCCGTACATGGGCGAACCCTGGCTGTAACCCGACATGGGCATGTTGTCGCTGTTCTTGCGGATGTAGTTGACCTTTGCCGCCAGTTTGATGGCCTTGCTGATCTTCTGGTTCAGGGCCAGTGCGAAGGTCTGCTGTTCGTAGCCCGAGTTGGGCGTGATCCAGTCGTTGCGCAGGTCGGTGAACGAGAAGCGCGTGCTCGTACCCTTGCCCGTCGAACCGTCGATGGTCACCGAGTTGCTCCACGTAACGCCCGTTTCGAAGAGGCCGGTGAACCAGTCGTCGGCGTATACCCACGGCAGGGGGGTGAACTCCCCGGTTTCCCAGTTCTTCGACATGTAGAGATAGCGCAGCTTGCTGGAGTCGAAATGCTCGCCGTACGTGTAGCGCGAGATCTGCTGGCGGACGGGCTGCCCGTCGTAGGTCATCGTGCCGGGAAGGCCCCATGCCGATGCGACGCGGTTGGTGAGCGACGTGGTGACGGCCGAGGGGCCGTATTCCTCCTGAAATTCGGGCCAGAAGCCTGCGGTCTCGAAGGTCACCGAACCGTTGTAGGTAACGCCGATACCACGCTGTTCGCGGCCCGACTTGGTGGTGATGAGCACCACGCCGTTCTGGCCCATCGAACCGTAAAGCGCGGCTGCGGCGGGCCCCTTGAGGACGGAGACGTTCTCGATGTCGTCGGGGTTGAGGTCGGAGATCGGGTTACCGAAGTCCACCGGGGCGTTGCTGTTGGCATAGTTGGCGCCCGAACCGGAGGCTACCGTGCCGTTGCTCATCGGGATACCGTCGATGACGAACAGCGCTTCGTTGGCGCCGTAGTTGAGCGACGTGTCGCCGCGCAGCGTCACACGTACCGTACCGCCGGGGCCGGTGCCCGCCGAGGACATCGACATACCGGCGACCTTGCCGTTGAGCCCCGTCACCCAGTTGCTCGATATGGATTTGGTGAGTTCGTCGCCCGAGACTTTCGAAACGGCATAGCCGACCGATTTCTCCGAGCGGGTCAGGCCGAGTGCCGTGACGACCACTTCGTCGATCTTCTGCGCCGATTCTTTCAGCGTGACGTTGATCGTGGTGCGGCTTCCGACCGTGACCTCCTGCGGGTCATAACCCAGCGACTGGAAGACCAGCACGTCGTTGTCGCTGCCGACATGGATAGTATAGGTTCCGTCTGCGTTCGAAATCGTGCCCGTCGCACTCCCCTTCAGGATGACGGTGGCCCCGACGAGCGGGCTTTTGCCGTCCGTATCGAACACGATGCCCGTGATGTTGCGGCTCTGGGCCCAGGCGGCCGAAGCGACCAGCAACATTACCGCGGTTGCCAAAGCATTCCGTATGTATGTTTTAAGCTTCATATTGTTGATTTTTTTATTCGGGTTTCTTGTCGAACGGCTGCGGTCGTCCTGCGGGCGGCCGCAGCCGTTTTCCTGTCAGCGTTGTACTTCTGTGACAGAGATGGCATCACAGATGCCCTCTTTGGTTTTCATGCGGGTTGTGCCGCCGTTTGCGGGGACGATGTTTTTGGCCTTGTTGCCGGCCATGGCATCGCACACCCTCAGTCGCAGGTAGATGTTGCCGTCGGCGACAGCGGTCGGGATGGTGATGTCGTCATCGACGATCACATCGCCGTTGGCCGGCGTGTCGGGCATCATGTGCGTGTAAACGATCGTGCGCAGCGCGGTATCTTTGGCCGATTTGTCCTCGATGCTCGTGGTGTTGACGGACGTCCAGCTGGCTTGTCCGTCGGCCGAGTATTCGAGGATGTAGAATTTTGGACCCGATGCCGAGGAGGAGATCAGCGCCCGGAGGTTGAGGGTCGTATTGGCCTTGAAATTTTTGACCGGCAGCGTGAAGAGCCAGTAATCGTTCCAGTGCGAATCCGTACATCAGGATTCTGCCGATTTCGTTGTCGTATCCCAGCGAATAGGACATGTCGGGATTCGATGGATTGTCCACGGCACGTACGGCGTCAATCCGGGCTTTCCCGTCATCGCTTTTATACCAGCGTTCTGTACGGCTTACCAGGTTGTTTTCCTCAGCGGTTGCGGGGAATGACCACTCGAAATGAAGGGCTGAAGCCGAAGGTGCCTGCGACAGGAGAATCGTCTCCGTATTCGTTCCCGACTGGATGGTGAACGAACCGTCGCGTGCGCCGCCGGTATTGGGCGTCGGCGTTACGGTTACCGTGACGTCGGTATTGGCTGCGCCGGAGAGCGGCGTTACCGAATACCAGGTCTCTGCCACCGGAACCTCAATTGTCCAGTCAGTATCTGCACGGACGGTAAAAGTCGTTTCTGCGGTCGCATCAGCGGCGAATTCGGGGATTTGGTTTTCCGTGAGTCCCGTGATGACGATCCCGGTAACAGACGTTCCTTCCGCAGCCTGCGTGACGGCAACCTTCTCGATCTCTGCGCCTTCCGACTTGATGATGATATGGCCCGTGCGGCTTTCGCCTCCGGAGTTCCTGCCTACTTCCACCTTGGTGGTGACGTAGGGCAGTCCCGTGGCCTTGACGGTCGCCACGCCGTTCGAGAGCGATGCGCCGTTGTTCGCGCCCGTTACCGTCGACGGGTCTGCGTCGCCGCAGCGTACGGTGGTGATCGTCAGCCAGTCGCAGTCGGTCTCTGCCGTCCAGGCCTTGTTGACGCGCACCGAGCAGGTCAGCGTGCCGCCTTCGGCGACCACCATGCTGTTGGCATCGAAGAGACTCGGATCGGAAGTGTTGACGATCTCCTTGTCTAACGGGGTGACGAGTGCCTCCGGTGCCGGGGCTTCGGGGTTCTCATCCTTGGCGCGCGTCACGGTGATGTTGTCCAGGTAGAGGCGGCATTTCACTTCGCGCTTGCTGCCGAAGGTGATGCGGGTTTCGTTCGTAGCGCCGTAGACGATCAGCGAGTAGCGCGTCCACTCCCAGACGTTCTTCACCTCGACCAGCGCGGTGGTTTCCACCAGGTCGCCGATCGTGCCGGGCCCTTTGATCGTGACGTCCATGTGGTCGTCGCCGTTGTCCACCGTGCCGCCTGCCGACGAATAGGCGGCTGCGTCGAACTGCACGAGCAGCGTCGCGGCCTTGCCGGCGTCGATGCCCGTGAGCGCGGGGATCGTGATGGCGCCCATGTTGGCGGTCTTACCCAGCTTGACATGGCCTTCGTAACGGGCATATACCGAGGGCATGTAGGTGTAACCCTTGGCCGCTACGGCCTCTTTCATCCCGTCGGTCGAGAGGGCGAACTCGTTGCCGTTCGTGCCGTCGATCGACACGCTCGGCCAGCCGTACTTGGTGTAGGGGCTCACCCAGTTGTCGGGAATCCACTGGAAGTCGTCGCTGAAGAAGACGTATCCCTCGGCATGCGTGTCCTTGGGCATGTAGGGCGCCTGAACCAGCTCGATGATCTCCTCGGCGGTGTTCTCCCCGAATTCGGCGTCGCCGGCCGTGATCGTTATCTTCGACTCGCGGCGTTCGTCGGTGGTGTTGGCCTTGGGCGTGATGGTGACTTCGGCCGCAGAGCCGGCCTTGCCGCTCTTGGGGGCGACCGTCAGCCAGGTCTCGTTCTCCACCGTGAGCGTCCAGTCGTAGGATGCCTCGACGGTGAAGACCACCGGATCCGTATCTTCGGCTTCGAATGCCAGCAGGCGTTCGTCGAGCCCCGTTATCACGATGCCGGCCGCCAGGTAGGCGTCCTGCGAAAGCGGGATGCTCTTCTGCGTCAGGCAGGGATGGAGGTTGTTGCCGCTGTTGGCGCGGATGGTGAATTCGCCGTCGCGCGCCTCGCCCTGGTTCAGGGTCGGGGTGACGGTGACCTGGATATTCTGGCCCGCCTCGCCCTTGTTCGGGGTGACGACGAACCAGCCTGCGGTCTTGGTGATCTCCCAGGGCGCGTCGACGCTCATGGTAAATGTATGCGGGGTCAGTGCCGAATAGAGGAACTTCAGCCCTGCATCGGGCAGGTTTTCGGTGGAGAGTGCCGGGGGGATGGGGTTCCCCGAATCCCCTTCGGTGTCGTCGTCGCTGCACGCCGCGGCTCCCAGGAGCGTGACGCATAATAACGACCACAACCATTTGTTCATTATACGCTTCATTGTCTTAAGGTTTTTTGAGGGTTATTTGGTCACGTCGGTCGTGAGCGCCTTGGGCCGGGTCATCGACTCCGTGCTGACGTTGCCGAAGCGGTCGGTAACCGAGATCTCCAGCGTGGAAGATGCCGAAGAGGCCGTAACCTCGAACATATGCATGCAGGAGGTCGAGGGGAAGGTGAGCGTGCCGTTGTTGACCGCGCCGCGCGGGATGTCGTACGAAATGCTGTGCAGCGGGTCTTTCTTGCTCCAGACCTGTTTCACGGCGAGCGGCGTTCCGTTTTCCGTCACGGAAACCGTCCAGCCCGGCTCATAGGCCCAGACGTTGATGTAGACGGCATTTTCGCCCACCGTCGAATAATCCTTGTCGCGGTTTCGGAGGTCGTTGCCTGCGGCGAAGGCCTTGAGTGCCGTGGCGTCGGTGGCCCAGTACTCCTTGACCTCGTTCATGTCGTAGGTGATGAACTGCTTTTCGATGGGAAGCCCCGTGGCTTTGTACTGCCATTTGAGGTCGGTTCCGTCGACCGTGAAGATCTTGTAACCCGCGGGCGAACCGTCGGTGCAGACGTTGTTGTTGCCGTACTGCTGCGTCCACCACCAGGTGCCGCAGACCGCCGCGATGTTCTGCTCGTAGACGTTCGCATAGGTCGGCGATTGGATATTGCGGTTCACGTGCGTGTGCCCCGTGAGGAAAGTCACGTTGCTGAAGCCGGCGAAGCAACTCAGGATTTTGTCGATGTCGGCCTGGGTCTGGAGCGCTACGCTCACGCCGCCGCTTCCGCTGTACGAGTAAAGCGGGCAGTGGCATCCCACGACGATCGGGGTCGATTTGTCGACATGGGTGAGTTCCTCCTTGAGCCATGCCAGCTGCCGGTCGTCGAAGCGGCGGTTGTAGTTGCGCGAACCGACCGTACCCTGCGAGCCGCCCGTGTTGAGGTACTCGGTGTTGTCGAGCATGATGTAGTGTATCCGGCCGATGTTCATGGCGTAGTAAACCGGGCCCATGTGTTGGCGGTAGGGGCCTTCGGCGCCGAAATCGGAGGCTACATAGGGGTCGTTGTCGTGGTTGCCCATCACCGACCACATCTGGAAGTTGAAGTCCTCGACGCTCTGCTTGCATTCGGGCAGCGCCCACTTGTTGTCGTACCAGTAGCCGTCCCACGAGAAGTCGCCCAGGTTGAGGCAGTATACCTTTCCGGGTGCGGCGGAGTTGTAGGCCGATGTCAACTCCTTGACGAAGCCGTCGGCGAACTGGACGTAATCTTTCGGGGAGTTGCGGTTGGCCAGGTGCATGTCCGTGGCCACGAGCATGGTGTGGGAGTCGTTGTCGGCCCTGAGCAGCTGGAAGTCGAGTTGTTCGACGGTGTTTACGTCGAGCGTGCAGGGCTGCCAGAACTGGGGCATCGCCTTGACGGTGGGGACGTCATAGCCCGCAGGCAGGATGACGAAGGCGAGTTCGTTGCGTTTTTCGGAATTGAGCCAATAGAAACCATTGGCGTCGGTCTTGGTGATCAGGTCTCCGTCCGAGACCAGGACGTCGGCGATGCCTTGTCCTGCCAGGTGGACGATACCCTTGATCGTCGCGCCCTCCTTGTCCGGTACGGTGACGCCGCCCAGGGAGAGGTTGAGTTTGGCGGAGCCCAGTGCCTGCTCTTCTGCGCCGCGCTGCAGGGTGAATTCACAGTCGCCGTCGGCGGCGTTCTGGGGAATGGTGAAGGTCAGCGAAGAATCGTCAGCACCCTTGACCGGCGCTTCGAATTTCCCCCCCCCCCTTGTTCCAGGAAGAGTTTGTCCGTAGCCATGAACCCGCGGCCGCGGATCACGGCGTCGCCGCCCCAGTTGCCCGAGATGGTCTTGCCCAGGTCGACGTCGATGGCCAGTTGTACGGTCATCCTGCTCGATCCGAGCACCTGGTAGTCCTGTGCCCGGTTGAGCACGACCTTATAGACGGTCTGGTCTGCCGCGCCGTCGGGTATGACGAACGTCAGCAGTTTTTCCGATGCTACCGTGGTCGCTGCCGGGAGATCCTCACCGGCGCGTAACGCGATGGCGTCGCCCTGGGCGAAGCCGTAGCCGGAAACGGAAACCTCCATCCCGCGGTAGACGGTCATCGAGGTCGGAATAACTACATCGGTGACCAGCCGGCCATCGTTGTAGATCTCCTTGTCGCTGTCGTCACAACCGGCCAGTCCGACCGGCAGGGCGACGAGCAGCAACCCGGCGATTAAAGTAATCAGTTTTTTCATAGGCTATTGATGATTTTGGTGTTGGTGTCCTGTACGTCAGTCTGCGTGCCCGAGTGCGATGCGCTCCGAGTAGCGGCGGCCGAATCGGTCGGTGGCGACCACCTCCACCTCGCGGGCCGATGCCGAGGGGCGTGCCGTGAAATAGAAGTTCGTCGGGCGTGGGCGCTGGACTTTGGAGATTTTCCTTCCGGCGGCCTTCAGCGAGTCGATGTGCGCGGTATAATCCGGGTCGTCGAGCGTCGTACGCTGCATGGCGCCGCGGTAACGGCCGTCCTCATACCATACGACCGTCCAGTACGAATCCCAGTTCCATACCTTTGCCACGACGCTGGCCGGATGCTTGGCCACCTGGCCGGGGTGCCATACGCGGATCTGCCGTGCCGGGGACTCGCCGAGGCTCCGGTATTCCCACGAGAATTCCCCGCCGCATTCGCGGAACAGCTGGAAGCCCTTGGGCGTACCGTCCCAGTTGATCGGATCCCACCAGAGGTTGCCGCAGACCTGAGCTACGTTGTGTTCCATGACCCCCTCGCGGATGTCGTAATTCGAGTTGAGGTGCGTATGCCCGGTGATGAAGTGCAGTTCGTGCCCCGCAAAGGCGTCCATCAGCCCTTCGGCCGACTCCATGACGCGGTTCCCGAGCCACGATTTCATGGCCGGGGCATGCATCGCGATGCAGACGCGCGACCCTGCGGGCAGGCGTTCGGCATAGGCGGCTGCCCAGCGCAGTTGCATCGTGTCGATCCGCTCCTCGTATTTCTTCGCGCCGTGGTAAACGATGTCGTCGAGCACGATATAGTGCGTGCGCCCCATGTCGAATGCATAATAGGTGGGGCCGAAATGGCTGCGGTAATTCTCCGTCGCCTCGCGGTCGGTATATTTGTTCAGGTCATGGTCGTGGTTGCCGATCACGCCGTATACGGGTACCTCGAGCTTGGCGAACTCCGCTTTCACGCCTGCGAAGAGTTCCGGGGAGTCCCATACGATGTCCCCGAGCACGATCGCGGCCTGGTTCGAGCCCCGCGTCCTCCCGTTATCGGTTGCCGCCTGCAATGCGGGCATGACCTCGCTCCGCAACCGCCGGAAATGCTCTTCGGTCTTGGGCTGCGGATCGGCGATCGCCAGCAGTTCGTAGCATTCGCCCGAGCCGGGCCACGGTTGCAATTCGAAGTCGTAGCGTTTGGCCGCCGGGTCGTATGTGCGGTAGAATTGCGGGATGCCCCCTTCGAGCGGAGCCAGGTAGCCGGACGGGGTCACCAGGCTGATGAACAGCGCCTGGTCGTCGGCATCGAGCGTGAATATGCCCTGCTCGTCGCTTTGCGCGAACGTATAACCGTCGGTTACGGTCACGCCGCCCATCGGCTTTCCGCCGCATTTGACCGATCCCCGTATCGGGCGGGCGGAGGCTGCGGCACAGAGGCAGCAGGCCAGCAGGAAAAGTAACAGGTTTTTCATGGTCGGGTTTGTGCTGATGGTTTCTTGGTGTTTCTGTCTTTTTATTAATAGGTGGGAGCCTGTGTCGCTCCGGCTGCAAAAATATTTTAATAATTGGCTTCGTGCGTCGTTGTCACCGGAATGTAATCCTTTTTTCATACCCTGGCAGTCGGCTGTCGCTGCGAAAGCTTGTCTCTGAGGACGGATACAGGCCGCGGGTGCTGCCCGCGGTTTGCCTTTTACGGCCCGGGAATGAGTCTCGTGCCGTTTTAGGGGGTTTCTTGTTTTGTCAGTTTTGTCCGTGTTTTAATTGTGATGTGTAATATTTTTAATTTCATTATGAAACAAAAATAAATCTTTAATTTTATTTTCCAAAATAAAACACAAAAAAATTGGACGAAATATCTGCTTTTTTGTGAAAGAATGGTTTTGAATCGAAATGTATGGCCTCCCTCCGGCCCCGGCCCCGGAAATAAAAAATCCCCGGACTTGGGAAAGTCCGGGGCCGGGGAAACGCTTGTCGCCTCTTGTCAGAATACCCCGAGGTTGTCGAGGAAGATCAGCAGCAGCACTGCCGGGCAGACGTAGCGCAGCAGGAAGCTGAATAGCCCGTAGATACGGAACTTCAACTCTCCGTTGTTGGTGATCTGCGCCTTGAGGATGTGGTGGTCGAGCTTCCAGCCCACGAAGATGCAGGTGAAAAGCCCGCCTGCCGGCAGCAGGATGTTGGCCGTCAGGAAGTCGAGCGAGTCGAAGAGCGAAAGCCCGCAGACCTTCCAGCTGCCCAGCACCCCGAGCGACAGCGATGCCAGCGATGCCAAGGCGGCCGTGGCGGCGGTCGTGAGCCATGCAGCGGCCTTGCGGCTCAGGTGCCACTCCTCGTGCAGGTAGACCGTGACCACTTCGTGCAGCGAGATGGTCGAGGTCAGGGCTGCGACGGCCAGCAGCAGGAAGAAGATCGACGACCAGACCATGCTCAGCGGCATACTGTTGAAGATGCTCGGCAGGGTGATGAAGACCAGTGCCCGGCCCGATGTGGGTTCGATACCGGCGCTGAACACGGCCGGGAAGATCACCACGCCGGCCAGTACGGCCACCAGCGTGTCGAGGATCGTGACGTTGAGCGCCGTGTGGCGCAGGTTCGTGTCGGGTTTGAAATACGAGGCGTAGGTCACCATCGTGCCGATGCCGATCGAGAGCGAGAAGAAGGCCTGCCCCAGTGCGACGAGCACCGTCGACGGGGTTACCTTCGAGAAATCCGGGGCGAAGAGGAACTTCAGCCCGGCCTCCCCGCCCGGCATCAGCAGCGAGTGGATCGACAGCACGATCAGGATGAGCAGCAGCAGCGGCATGAGGATCTTGGCCGAGCGTTCGATGCCTTTCTGTACGCCCAAGGCGATTACGAAATGGGTGGCCAGCACGAAGAGGCAGGTATACAATACGGGTCGCCAGGGGTTGCTGATGAACGTTTCGAAAATATCCTTGTACTCCCCGGCGGCCGAGACGCGGGCGAAGCTGCCCGTCACCGAGTGTATCATGTATTCCGCCGTCCAGCCCGAAACCACGAAGTAGAAACCCAGAATCAGGAATGCCGCCAGCACGCCGTTGTATCCCAGGAAGCTCCACCGCGGGTTCAGCGCCCGGTAGGCACCCACGGCGTTGCGGTGCGAGGCACGCCCCACGGTGAATTCCGCGATCATGAGCGGCAATCCCAGCAGCAGGACACAAAGGACATAGATTATCAGAAATGCCCCGCCGCCGTTCTCCCCGGCTACATAAGGGAAGCGCCAGATGTTGCCCAGCCCGACGGAACTGCCCGCGGCGACCAGCACGGCGCTCAATTTGCCACCCAAGGTGGCGCGACTCTCCTTGTGATGCATAACCTAACCTGTTTATTATCGCAAACGGGTGTGCGCATGCGTGCGCACACCCGTCCTATTTCTCCAGCACGACGCTCACCTTCTCGAGCTTCCCGCCCAGCGGCGGCGCCAGTTTCGAGACGGTGCATTTTACGTGCCGCACCTGCGGGAAGGTGGCATAAACCGCCTCGATGATGTTCGTCGCCACCCGCTCGATGGTGTGCTGCGTGATGCGCATCTGCATCTCAACGACTTCGTAGGCCGTCAGGTAGTTGACCGTCTTGCGCACGTCGTCGTCCGTGGCCGCATGGCCCAGTTCGGCCGTCAGTTCCAGATCGACCGTGAAGCGGTTGCCCACCTTGCGTTCCAGCTCGTAGCAGCCGTGCAGCGCGTGGAATTCCATGCGCGTCAGAACGATGCGGTATTCCATGCTACTCGGCGATTACGAGGTAGTAATTCTTCTTCCCCTTCTGTACGAGCAGGTATTTGCCGGCGATCAGGTCGGCCTCGCCCACCGTACGTGCCGGGTCGGCGACCTTCTCCTTGTTGAGCGACACGCCGCCGCCCTGCACCATCTTGCGG
>OJOV01001715.1_pt1 | contig 16387 bp, 10 predicted proteins | sample 1598281 | NCBI WGS metagenome assembly OJOV01 (sample SAMN03922469, study PRJEB24848) | human gut metagenome | isolation source: stool sample | host: Homo sapiens | place: Germany | collected 2010-11
AGCTTTTCAAAAGATATATACCAAGATTACTCAGATTACCAAGGCTACTTGTTCGTTGAAAGCGACAGGAGTAGGGTATGATGAGCTTGCCACCGTGGACGGTAAACTGGCACAGGTGGTAAAGATTGCCGGTGACGATGTCACTTTGCAGGTATTTGAAGGTACGGAAGGTATTCCGACCAATGCCGAAGTAGTATTTCTCGGTAAATCGCCTACATTGAAAGTGAGTGAGCAGCTGGCCGGACGTTTCTTCAATGCTTTCGGTGACCCGATTGATGGAGGTCCGGACATTGAAGGACAGGAAGTGGAAATTGGTGGTCCGTCTGTGAATCCGGTTCGGCGTAAACAACCGTCGGAACTGATTGCAACGGGTATTGCCGGTATCGACTTGAACAATACATTGGTATCCGGTCAGAAGATTCCGTTCTTTGCCGACCCGGACCAACCGTTCAACCAGGTAATGGCAAACGTGGCCTTACGTGCTGAAACGGATAAGATTATCCTCGGCGGTATGGGTATGACGAATGATGACTACCTGTATTTTAAGAATGTGTTCTCTAATGCCGGTGCGCTCGACCGTATCGTGAGTTTCATGAATACGACCGAAAACCCGCCGGTAGAACGTTTGCTGATTCCGGATATGGCATTAACTGCTGCTGAATATTTTGCAGTAAATAATAATGAGAAAGTACTGGTACTGCTGACCGATATGACGAGCTACGCTGATGCGTTGGCAATCGTATCCAACCGTATGGACCAGATTCCGTCTAAAGACTCTATGCCGGGATCACTTTACTCGGACTTGGCGAAGATTTACGAAAAGGCGGTGCAGTTCCCTTCCGGTGGTTCAATCACAATTATTGCGGTGACTACTTTGTCCGGTGGAGATATTACTCACGCTGTGCCTGATAACACGGGTTACATCACAGAGGGTCAGTTGTTCCTGCGTCGTGATAGTGATATTGGTAAGGTTATTGTTGACCCGTTCCGTTCGTTGTCTCGTTTGAAACAGCTGGTTACCGGTAAGAAGACGCGTAAAGACCATCCGCAGGTGATGAATGCTGCCGTACGTCTTTATGCCGATGCAGCTAACGCTAAGACGAAGATGGAAAATGGTTTCGACCTGACAAACTACGACGAACGTACGTTGGCTTTTGCGAAGGACTATTCCAATCAGTTATTGGCTATTGATGTTAACCTTGATACAACTGAAATGCTGGACGTTGCCTGGGGCTTGTTCGGTAAATACTTCCGTCCGGAAGAAGTGAATATCAAGAAAGACTTGGTGGATCAATACTGGCCAAAACAAAATAATTAGACGATTAGACGATTTACCATTTACGGTTGAAGTTTGTGGATTATTTATGTTTATAAGAAGTAATTTCAATCGCCTGATTGTAAATCGTTAAATTAGTAAATCAACGAGATGGCTATAAAGTTTCAATATAACAAAACCTCTCTTCAGCAGCTCGAAAAGCAACTGAAAGTGCGGGTGCGTACGCTTCCTATCATTAAGAATAAGGAAAGCGCCCTCCGCATGGAAGTGAAACGCTGTAAAACGGAAGCTGCCGATCTGGAGGATAGGCTCGAACAACAAATTCAAGCCTATGAAGCCATGTTCGCCCTTTGGAATGAGTTTGACGCTTCATTAATAAAGGTGAATGATGTTCATCTTGGCGTGAAAAAGATTGCGGGTGTGCGCGTACCGTTGCTCGAGAATGTAGAATTCGAGATACGTCCGTACAGTATGTTTAATGCTCCCAAGTGGTATGCCGACGGTATCCACCTGTTGGAAGAGCTGGCTCATACGGCAATTGAACGTGAATTTATGCTCGCCAAGCTGAACTTGTTAGAACATGCAAGGAAAAAGACCACTCAAAAGGTGAACCTTTTTGAGAAGGTGCAGATACCGGGCTATCAGGATGCATTGCGAAAGATCAAGCGATTTATGGAAGATGAAGAAAACCTGTCGAAATCTTCGCAAAAGATCATGAAGTCCCATCAAGAAAAAAGGAAGGAGGTAGAGGCATGATTACAAAAATGAAGAAACTCACCTTTCTGGTGTATCACAAAGAATATGAAGAATTCCTGAACAGTCTGCGGGAACTTGGGGTAGTCCACATTGTGGAGAAACAACAGGGGGCTGCCGATAACACGGAGTTGCAGGATAATATTCGTCTTTCCAACCGTTTGGCGGCTACCTTGAAGTTGCTTCAGAACCAGAAGCATGAAAAGAATGCCGTGATTGCTACGGAAGGAGGAACGGCTGCCCGTGGAATGCAAGTGCTGGACGAAGTGGATGCTTTACAGACAGAGCATGGAAAGTTGTCGCAGCAGTTGCAAAGCTATGCCAAAGAAAAAGAAGCTCTGGAAGCCTGGGGCAACTTTGAACCGGCAAATGTTCAGAAGCTGAAAGATGCCGGTTATGTAATCGGTTTCTATAGCTGTTCGGAAGGAAATTACAAAGAAGAGTGGGAAACGGAATACAATGCAATGATTGTGAACCGCATTTCTTCTAAAGTATTCTTCGTGACTGTAACGAAAGGCGGAGAGGAAGTGGACTTGGATGTAGAGCAGGCTAAATTACCTGCATACTCTTTGGTACATCTTGAAACGCTTTACAATACAACAGAACAGGCCGTTGAAGAGAATGAAAAGAAACTGGTTGCGCTTTCCGAAACGGATATTCCTTCCTTGAAGGCTGCTCTGAAAGAGTTGCAAAGCCAGATTGAATTCTCTAAAGTTGTGTTAAGTTCCGAGCAGACTGCCGGTGACAAACTGATGTTGATTGAAGGATGGGCGCCTGCATTCAGTCAAGTGGAGATAGAGGCTTATCTGAATGACGCACATGTATATTATGAAATTACCGATCCGATGCCGGGTGATAATGTTCCTATTCGATTGAATAATAAGGGATTCTTTGCTTGGTTCGAACCGATCTGTAAGCTGTATATGCTTCCGAAGTATAATGAGTTGGACTTGACGCCGTTCTTTGCCCCATTCTTTATGGTCTTTTTCGGACTTTGTCTGGGAGATTCCGGATATGGTTTGTTCCTGTTCCTGGGAGCTACGGCCTATCGGTTGATGGCGAAGAAAGTAACCCCGTCCATGAAGTCAATCATCTCATTGATACAGGTATTGGCGGTATCAACGTTCTTCTGCGGTTTGCTGACTGGTACGTTCTTCGGAGCGAACATCTACAATTTGGATTGGCCGATTGTGCAACGCTTGAAACATGCTGTCATGATGGATAATAATGATATGTTCCAATTATCGTTGATATTGGGAGCTATCCAGATTTTATTCGGTATGGTACTGAAAGCTGTGAATCAGACGATTCAGTTTGGTTTCAAATATGCAGTGGCAACTATCGGATGGATCATCCTGCTGGTTTCAATGGCAGTTTCAGCTTTGTTACCGGACGTAATGCCGATGGGAAGCACGGTGCACTTGATAATCCTGGGTGTTTCGGCTGCTATGATTTTCCTTTATAACAGTCCGGGAAAGAACATATTCCTGAATATCGGATTGGGATTGTGGGATTCATACAACATGGTTACTGGTTTGCTTGGAGATGTTTTGTCCTACGTTCGTCTGTTTGCCCTCGGACTTTCCGGAGGTATTCTGGCGGGAGTGTTCAACAGTCTGGCAGTAGGTATGAGTCCGGATAATGTAATAGCAGGCCCGATTGTAATGGTGCTGATTTTCGTGATCGGTCATGCAATCAATATTTTCATGAATGTGCTGGGTGCAATGGTTCACCCGATGCGTCTGACGTTCGTTGAGTTCTTCAAGAACTCCGGATATGAAGGAGGCGGTAAAGAGTACAAACCGTTCAGAAATTGAAAAAACTGAAGATTAAAAATTAGAAATAGAGAATTAATATTTTAAGAATTAAACAATAAAAAATAGAATAAGATTATGGAAATGAATTTGTTTATCGCCTACATTGGCATCGCGATTATGGTTGGTTTGTCTGGCATCGGTAGTGCTTACGGAGTAACTATTGCAGGTAATGCTGCCATCGGAGCATTGAAGAAGAATGATAGTGCATTCGGTAACTTCCTGGTATTGACAGCCCTTCCGGGTACACAGGGGCTTTATGGTTTTGCCGGTTATTTCATGTTTCAGACTATCTTCAGCATTTTGACTCCTGAAATTACAGCTATCCAGGCATCAGCAGTTCTTGGTGCAGGTATTGCTTTAGGATTGGTTGCCTTATTCTCCGCTATCCGTCAGGGACAAGTTTGTGCAAACGGTATTGCAGCTATCGGACAGGGACACAATGTATTTAGTAATACGTTGATTCTTGCCGTATTCCCCGAGCTTTATGCAATCGTTGCTTTGGCTGCAACCTTCTTGATCGGTAGTGCACTCGTTGCATAATTTTTAGCAAGAATATTTCCTATAAAGGAGTTTCAATCCCCTTGTACATGCAGCTTTGCATGTGCAAGGGGATATTCTTTTTTCATTATAGGGCAACGTTTCTTTCCTCTTCTTAACTCATATTTTTCGCATAAAGTATTATTTTTCAAAGAATAATGCGTACTTTTGCACTCGCATACTAAAAAGAGTTTTAATATATTATATGGTAAAAGATTTATTAACCCCCGATTATATCTTCGAGTCCAGCTGGGAAGTATGTAATAAAGTGGGAGGAATATACACCGTCTTGTCGACACGGGCAAATACATTGCAGGAAAAGTTCCGCGACAGAATTTTCTTCATAGGTCCTGATGTATGGCAAGGAAAAGAAAACCCTCTATTCATCGAGTCGGATAACCTATGTGCTGCCTGGAAAAAGCATGCACTTGAGAAAGACGAACTTTCTGTCCGTATAGGACGATGGAATATCCCCGGTGAACCCATAGTCATTCTTGTTGATTTCCAACCTTTTTTTGAAAAGAAAGACGATATATACACAGAAATGTGGAATCGTTATCAAGTAGATTCGTTGCACGCTTATGGCGATTACGACGAAGCTTCTATGTTTTCATACGCTGCGGGAAGAGTGGTAGAGAGTTTCTATCGCTACAACTTGACAGAAACGGATAAGGTGGTATATCAGGCGCATGAATGGATGACTGGAATGGGAGCACTTTATGTACAGGAAGCTGTGCCGGAGGTGGCTACTATTTTTACGACCCATGCTACTTCTATCGGTCGTTCTATTGCCGGTAATCATAAACCGTTGTACGACTATCTGTTTGCTTATAATGGCGACCAGATGGCGCAAGAACTGAACATGCAATCGAAACACTCGATTGAAAAACAGACTGCACATTACGTAGACTGTTTTACGACGGTGAGCGAAATAACCAATAATGAGTGTAAGGAATTACTGGATAAACCGGCAGATGTTGTTCTGATGAACGGTTTTGAAGATGATTTTGTACCGAAAGGAAGCACATTTACCGGAAAACGTAAACGTGCGCGTGCCTTGATGCTCAATGTAGCGAATAAATTATTGGGAACAAATCTGGGTGATGATACGTTAATTGTCGGAACCAGTGGACGATATGAGTTTAAGAATAAAGGTATTGATGTATTTTTGGAATCATTAAACCGCTTGAACAGGGATAAGAATTTGCATAAGAATGTATTGGCATTCATCAATGTACCCGGTTGGGTAGGAGACCCCCGTGAGGATTTGCAGGGACGTTTGAAGAGCAAGGAGAAGTTTGACACTCCGCTCGAAGTACCATTTATCACTCATTGGCTGCATAATATGACTCATGATCAGGTGTTGGATATGTTGAAATATCTGGGAATGGGCAATCGTCCGGAAGATAAGGTAAAAGTGATTTTTGTACCTTGTTATCTGAATGGTCGTGATGGCATCATGAATAAAGAATATTATGATATATTGCTGGGACAGGATTTGAGTGTCTATGCTTCTTATTACGAACCGTGGGGATATACTCCACTGGAAAGTGTAGCATTCCATGTACCGACAATCACTACTGATCTGGCAGGGTTCGGACTTTGGGTAAACAGCCTGAAGAACCAGCATGGCATTAATGATGGAGTAGAAGTGCTGCATCGTTCGGACTATAATTATTCGGAAGTAGCGGATGGTATTAAAGATACGATTACGTTATTTGCGGATAAGACGGAGAAAGAAGTGAAGGAAATCCGTAAGCGTGCTGCCGAAGTGGCAGAACAGGCTTTATGGAAGCACTTTATACAATATTACTATGAGGCTTATGACATTGCCTTGCGCAATGCTATGAAGCGTCAGTTGAGTTAAGAAAGAATTATTTATCAATAAGTAAACGTAAACATTATGAAAATCAAAGTTAGTAATGTGAATACTCCCAACTGGAAAGAGGTTACTGTAAAATCACGTATACCGGAAGAGTTGGAGAAGTTGTCTGAAATCGCACGCAACATTTGGTGGGCATGGAATTTTGAAGCGACTGAACTGTTTAGAGATCTAGATCCGGAACTTTGGAAAGAATGTGGACAGAATCCAGTACTGTTGTTGGAACGTATGAGCTATGAAAAGCTGGAAGCGCTGGCAAAAGACAAAGTGATTCTAAGAAGAATGAATGAAGTTTATACGAAATTCAGAGATTACATGGATGTGAAGCCGGATGAGCAACGCCCATCTATCGCTTATTTCAGTATGGAATATGGCTTGAGCAGCGTCCTGAAAATATATTCCGGTGGTCTGGGTGTATTGGCTGGTGACTATCTGAAAGAGGCTTCCGACAGCAATGTTGATTTGTGTGCGGTAGGCTTCTTGTATCGTTACGGCTACTTTACTCAAACGTTGTCTATGGATGGACAGCAGATTGCCAACTACGAAGCACAAAACTTCGGTCAACTTCCTATTGAACGTGTAATGGATGCCAATGGTCAGCCGTTGATAGTTGACGTTCCTTATCTTGATTATTTTGTTCATGCAAACGTATGGCGTGTAAACGTTGGACGTATTTCTTTGTATCTGCTTGATACGGATAATGAAATGAACAGTGAATTCGACCGTCCTATCACTCACCAGCTTTATGGCGGCGACTGGGAAAACCGTTTGAAACAAGAAATCTTGTTGGGTATCGGTGGTATCCTGACTTTGAAAGCGTTGGGCATCAAGAAAGATGTTTATCACTGTAATGAAGGACATGCTGCATTAATCAATGTTCAGCGTATCTGCGACTATGTAGCTACAGGATTGACTTTCGATCAAGCTATCGAGTTGGTTCGTGCTTCTTCTCTTTACACTGTTCATACTCCGGTTCCTGCAGGTCACGACTATTTTGATGAAGGCCTGTTCGGCAAATATATGGGTGGTTATCCTTCCAGAATGGGTATCACTTGGGATGACTTGATGGATCTTGGACGTAACAATCCGGGTGACAAAGGCGAACGTTTCTGTATGTCTGTTTTTGCTTGCAACACTTCACAGGAAGTGAACGGTGTGAGCTGGCTGCACGGAAAGGTTTCTCAAGAAATGTTCTCTTCTATTTGGAAAGGTTATTTCCCGGAAGAAAGTCATGTAGGATATGTAACGAATGGTGTTCACTTCCCGACTTGGAGTGCAACTGAATGGAAAGAACTGTACTTTAAATATTTCAACGAAAACTTCTGGTTCGATCAATCTAATCCTAAGATTTGGGAAGCTATCTACAATGTGCCCGATGAAGAGATTTGGAAGACTCGTATGACTATGAAGAATAAGTTGGTTGACTATATCCGTAAGTCATTCCGCGATACATGGTTGAAGAACCAGGGAGACCCTTCCCGTATCGTTTCACTGATGGATAAGATCAATCCGAATGCATTGCTGATTGGTTTCGGCCGTCGTTTTGCTACTTACAAACGTGCACACTTGTTGTTCACCGACTTGGATCGTCTTTCTAAGATTGTGAATAATCCTGATTACCCGGTACAATTCCTGTTTACAGGTAAAGCTCACCCGCACGATGGTGCAGGTCAGGGTTTGATTAAGCGTATTATCGAGATCTCTCGCCGTCCGGAATTCCTGGGTAAGATTATCTTCCTTGAAAATTATGATATGCAATTGGCTCGTCGTCTGGTTTCAGGCGTTGATATCTGGTTGAATACTCCGACTCGTCCGTTGGAAGCATCCGGTACATCGGGCGAAAAGGCTTTGATGAACGGTGTTGTTAACTTCTCTGTATTAGACGGATGGTGGCTGGAAGGTTACCGTGAAGGTGCAGGTTGGGCGTTGACAGAAAAACGTACTTATCAGAACCAGGAACATCAGGATCAGTTGGATGCTGCTACTATTTACAGTATTCTTGAAACTGAAATCTTGCCGTTGTATTATGCACGTAATAAGAAAGGATATTCTGAAGGCTGGATCAAAGTGGTGAAGAATTCTATCGCACAGATCGCTCCTCATTATACAATGAAGCGTCAGTTGGATGATTACTATAGCAAATTCTATTGCAAACTGGCGAAACGCTTCCAAACTTTGGCTGCTAATGATAATGCAAAAGCAAAAGAAATCGCAGCTTGGAAAGAAGAAGTGGTTGCTAAATGGGATGCTATTGAAATCGTATCTTGCGATAAGGTAGAAGACCTGAAGAACGGTGACATCGAAAGCGGAAAAGAATATACTATTACTTACGTGATCGATGAAAAAGGCTTGAATGATGCAGTGGGACTTGAATTGGTTACTACTTATACAACTGCAGACGGCAAACAACATGTTTACTCTGTAGAACCGTTTAGTGTTATCAAGAAAGAAGGTAACTTGTATACATTCCAAGTTAAACACAGCTTGTCAAATGCAGGTAGCTTCAAGGTGTCTTACCGTATGTTCCCGAAGAATCCGGAGCTTCCACACCGTCAAGACTTCTGCTACGTACGTTGGTTTATCTAATTTGTTTGAAATAGAAGTAGGGGAGTCCTTCTCCCTTACTTTCATATATAGATTCAGCCCCTGTGTTCTTTCGAGAATTACAGGGGCTGAATTTTATCTGTTTGGTTGTTGACTTGTGAAGTTTTTAATAAGCAAGAAACCATCTGAAAAGAAAAATCACGCTTACTGCAACATGTCGTAGTAAGCGTGATTTTATAGGATCAAGGCTTTTCGAACAGCCCCTTGTTTGAACTTTAAAGCCTTTGAAAAACCTTCTTTTTCGATCTGTTATTTTACAGCTTCTGCAATTTTAGCCTGAAGTTCTTCTCCATGCAAACCGCGAGCGATAATTTTACCACTGCCATCGATTAATACAGTGTGAGGAATACTGTTTACTGCATAAAGCTGTGCACCTTCACTTTGCCAGAATTTCAGGTCGGACATTTGTGGCCAAGTCATATTCATCTTCTTGATTGCTTCTTTCCATGCAGCTCCATCCTGATCGAGAGATACGCCTACAATTTCGAAGTTCTTACCTTTATACTTTGCGTAAGTTTCTACCAGATTAGGCATTTCGCGACGGCAAGGACCGCACCAGCTAGCCCAGAAGTCAACCAATACCACTTTACCTTTACCAACGTAATCAGACAACTTCACAGCCTTTCCTTCCGGAGTCTGCATTTCGAAATCAACAAATTGAGTACCTACGGCAGTCTTTTTCTGCTTGTCGGTCATCTCTTTGATTCTTACGATTGTTTCGTCATTCTGGAAATTCGCAGGAATTTGTTGCAACAAAGCTTCATTTTCGTCAGTAGAGTTATTGTAGAACGTTTGTTTAAACAAGAATACCCCAACCGGATTGGTGATGTTCTTTTTAACACCTTCTTTGATTGCTTTGTCATACTGTTCTTCCAGCTGGGCACCCTCTTTCTGTTTGGCTTCTTTCTGCTCATCACTTAAAGAAGTGTCGCCCATTGCTTCATAAATGGTATTCATTTTCTTGCTGATGTCATTGATTTGAGCTCTGATTTCCTGGTATGCATCATTGTTAGGAGTACCGGTCACAGCGTCGTTATCCTTGGTCAGGGAAACGTTGATTTTTCCGTTTTCGAGGAAGAAATCAATCATTAATGGCTCTCCGTTCACTTCGCAAGTGACATAGCGGCTAACCACAGAATCTTGTGTACCTTCAAAGGTAAAAGTACCTTTGGTGATAACGGCTGTATCTAGTTTGGTCAGATTTCTACCAGTAGCTTCCTGAAGATAAACGGTGTCACCATCGCTTGCACCTTCTACCGTACCTGTGACAACGTATCCGGCTTTGTTTCCGCCCGTACAAGCTACCATGCCTAACGCTGCCGTTGCAATAACTAAATAAGTTAACTTTTTCATGCTTTTGTAAAATTAGTGAATAAATATTTATGCAAAGATAGATTTTTTTTCTGTCGGGCATCGAAAAACACTGTTATATTAGATTAACACCTAGGTGAAAACCGCAGAAATGTGTACCTTTGCAGCCCAAACTTTAGTATGAATATGCAAGAAGATAAATCCATCATTGAGGTGAGCCATGTATCGAAGTATTTTGGCGATAAAACAGCATTGGATGATGTGACTCTAAACGTGAAAAAGGGCGAGTTTGTCACTATACTTGGTCCTTCCGGTTGCGGTAAAACCACGTTGTTGCGTCTCATTGCCGGTTTTCAGACGGCTTCGGAAGGCGAGATCCGAATTTCGGGGATGGAAATAACACAAACCCCTCCCCACAAGCGTCCCGTGAATACGGTATTTCAGAAATATGCCTTATTCCCGCACTTGAATGTATATGATAACATTGCTTTCGGCCTGAAACTGAAAAAGATACCGAAACAAACCATTGAGAAGAAAGTGAAAGCTGCTTTAAAGATGGTAGGTATGACAGATTATGAATACCGCGATGTGGATTCTCTTTCCGGTGGTCAGCAACAACGTGTAGCCATTGCCCGTGCCATTGTGAATGAGCCGGAAGTGTTGCTATTGGATGAGCCGCTGGCAGCGCTCGACCTGAAAATGCGTAAGGATATGCAAATGGAGCTCAAAGAAATGCATAAATCTTTGGGTATAACATTTGTTTACGTCACTCACGATCAGGAAGAGGCATTGACGTTGAGTGATACGATTGTTGTGATGAGTGAAGGAAAAATTCAGCAGATCGGTACACCGATTGATATTTATAATGAACCCATCAACGCTTTTGTTGCCGACTTTATCGGAGAAAGCAATATCCTCAATGGTACCATGATTCATGATAAGCTGGTACGCTTCTGCGGCACGGAGTTTGAATGTGTAGATGAAGGATTTGGTGAAAATGTTCCGGTAGACGTAGTCATCCGTCCGGAAGATCTTTATATTTTCCCCGTTTCGGATATGGCGCAGTTGGTAGGCGTGGTAGAGACTTCTATTTTCAAAGGTGTGCATTATGAAATGACGGTGATGTGCGGCGGATATGAATTTCTGGTGCAGGATTACCATCATTTTGAAGTAGGAGCGGAAGTCGGACTGCTGGTGAAGCCGTTTGATATTCACATCATGAAGAAAGAGCGTATCTGCAATACGTTTGAAGGAAAATTGCTGGATGCCACTCATGTGGAATTCCTGGGCTGTAACTTTGAATGTACTCCGGTGGAAGATATAGCTGCCGATACGAATGTCAAAGTGGAGGTAGACTTTGAAAAAGTGATTCTTCAGGATAATGAAGAAGACGGAACGCTCACAGGTGAGGTGAAATTCATCCTTTACAAGGGCGACCATTATCATCTGACCGTATTGTCAGACTGGGACGAGAATGTATTTGTAGATACGAACGATGTATGGGACGACGGAGACCGTGTAGGTATTACCATCCCTCCAGATGCCATTCGTATAATTAAAATAACCGATTAACAGGAAAGGAAGTGAATAAGAAGTTTATAGTCTTTTTGTCATCACGTAAGAGTTGGACTCTCCCTTACATTATTTTTTCGGCGATCTTTGTGATTATACCGCTGTTTTTAATTGTCGTATATGCCTTTACCGATGATAGCGGTCATTTGACACTCGCCAATTTTCAGAAGTTCTTCGAACATCCCGAAGCAATCAATACCTTTGTGTATTCTATCGGTATTGCCATCATTACCACCCTTGTTTGTATTTTGCTGGGTTATCCTGCAGCATGGATATTGAGTAACAGCAAGCTGAACCGTTCCAAGACGATGGTCGTACTGTTTATCCTGCCGATGTGGGTAAATATTCTTGTGCGTACCCTTGCTACGGTTGCCTTGTTCGACTTTTTTAGTGTACCGTTGGGCGAGGGAGCATTGATATTCGGTATGGTATACAACTTTATCCCCTTTATGATTTATCCTATTTACAACACGTTGCAGAAGATGGATCATAGTTATATTGAAGCTGCACAAGATTTGGGAGCCAATCCGCTGCAAGTCTTTCTGAAAGCAGTCCTTCCGCTTTCCATGCCGGGTGTGATGAGTGGAATTATGATGGTGTTCATGCCGACTATATCGACATTTGCCATTGCCGAGTTGCTGACGATGAATAACATCAAACTCTTTGGTACAACGATTCAGGAAAATATCAATAACAGCATGTGGAACTATGGAGCGGCACTTTCGCTTATTATGTTGCTGCTGATTGCTGCTACTTCTTTGTTTAGCACAGACGATAAGGACAATTCGAACGAAGGAGGCGGGCTATGGTAAAGAAAATATTTGCGCAGGCTTACTTGTGGATATTGCTATTGTTGCTTTATTCTCCTATCGTGATTATCGTCATCTATTCTTTCACCGAAGCGAAAGTGCTGGGCAACTGGACTGGTTTCTCCACAAAACTTTATACTTCGCTTTTCACTACAGGCACGCATCATTCTTTGATGAATGCATTGATTAACACGATTACTATTGCTCTGCTGGCTGCAACGGCATCTACTTTGCTGGGTAGTGTGGCTGCTATCGGCATCTTTAATCTGAAATCCCGTTCGCGTAAAGCGATTAGTTTTGTGAATAGTATTCCTATTCTGAACGGAGATATCATCACGGGTATTTCGCTTTTCCTTTTGTTTGTTTCTTTAGGAATCACACAAGGATACACAACCGTAGTGCTTGCTCATATTACTTTTTGTACGCCATACGTTGTTTTGAGCGTTCTGCCTCGTTTGAAGCAGATGAATCCGAATATTTATGAGGCCGCTCTTGACTTGGGAGCGACTCCCATGCAAGCTTTGTGGAAAGTTATTGTTCCGGAGATTCGTCCGGGAATGATTAGTGGTTTTATGCTTGCATTGACTCTATCCATTGATGATTTTGCCGTAACTGTCTTTACCATTGGTAATCAAGGTCTGGAGACGCTCTCTACTTATATTTATGCTGATGCCCGCAAAGGTGGTCTAACCCCGGAGCTTCGTCCGCTTTCCGCTATTATTTTTGTTGTGGTGTTGGCGTTGCTTATTGTGATCAATCACCGGGCAGGGAAAGCGAAGAAGAAATAATTATTCAATATGCCAATACACTGATATGCTGATTGCATGGCGGCACGTTTTCTGTATTGGTATATTTGTACATTGTAAAATTATTAATTATGAAAAGAATAATTCCTGCTATCCTGTTGTTGCTGAGTTTGACGGGATGTTATAATTCCGGCGAGCCTCGCGAACGGGTTCTTAAAATCTATAACTGGGCGGATTATATCGGGGATGGTGTGCTCGAGGATTTTCAAGCATATTATAAAGAACAGACAGGCGAAAATATCCGCATCGTTTATCAGACATTTGACATTAATGAGATAATGTTGACCAAGATAGAGAAGGGACATGAGGATTTCGACGTGGTCTGCCCTTCGGAATACATTATTGAGCGTATGTTGAAGAAGCGCCTGCTTCTGCCTATTGATACGAATTTTGCCCATTCTCCCAACTATATGAAAAATGTGGCTCCGTTCATACGGGAGCAGATTAATAAATTGAGCCAGCCGGGTGAAGAAGCCAGCCGTTATGCGGTATGCTATATGTGGGGAACTGCGGGACTTCTTTATAACCGGGCTTATGTTCCCGATTCGGTTGCAGCATCCTGGGATTGTCTTTGGAATAAGAGGTATGCCGGCAAAATCCTTATGAAGGATAGTTACCGCGACGCTTACGGTACGGCTATCATTTATGCGCACGCCAAGGAACTGGAAGCGGGGAGTGTGACAGTGGAAGAACTGATGAACGACTATTCTCCACAGGCTATGGAGCTTGCGGAAAAATATCTGAAAGCCCTGAAACCGAATATAGCAGGCTGGGAAGCCGATTTCGGCAAGGAGATGATGACGAAGAACAAGGCTTGGCTGAATATGACTTGGAGTGGTGACGCAATATGGGCGATTGAAGAAGCCGATGCAGTAGGTGTGGACTTGGATTATGAAGTTCCGAAGGAAGGAAGTAATATATGGTATGACGGTTGGGTGATTCCGAAATATGCAAGGAATCCGGAAGCAGCTAGCTATTTTATCAATTTCATGTGTCGTCCGGACATTGCTCTGAGAAATATGGATTTCTGCGGATATGTAAGTTCTATCGCTACTCCGGAGATTCTGGAAGAGAAGATAGACACGACACTTACCTATTTTTCCGATTTAAGTTATTTCTTCGGACCGGGTACCGATAGCATACAGATTGACAAGATACAATATCCCGACCGCAAAGTAGTGGAACGATGCGCTATGATTCGTGACTTCGGCGATAAGACAAAAGAAGTTCTTGATATCTGGTCGCGTATTAAGGGGGATAATTTAGGAGTGGGTATCACTATTCTTATCTTTGTCGTCGTTGCTTTGATGAGCGGCTGGATGATATATAAAAGATGGCAACGTTACAGCCGCCGGAAACAACAAAGGCGCAGAAGCAGAAGAAAAAAGGTAAAGAGGAATTAATTCATTTGCTATATCATAAATCATTTGATACATCATAAAAAATAAAGCTCGGTAAGCAGAACAGTTACCGAGCTTTATTTTTTATTGTGTCATTACCTCCGTTTTATACCGCGAAGTATATCTTTAGTTTCCTTGTCTACACGGAGAGATTCGATAGTTTTCTGCAATGATTTATTATAAGTCCAGTTATCCAGCTTGCTCTGTTTAAGGTACTCCATTGTCTTTTCGGGGAATTTGATGAAACAGATGGATATCATCCAGGCCATAGCCATACGTGCATAATAAGCATCGTGGCTGAAAGTGTCTGCGTATGCCAGTAATGCGTCGATATGTTCTTCGTCTACATAATGGAAAAGCATCACAATCCCGAAGCGGATTTCGAACTCTTTGGGAGATATGAGGTAAGGCTGGATAAACTGCCATACAGTTTCTTTTCCTTTCTTCACGGCAGTCTTCAGTTCGCCACAAAAGATATCACATACAGCCCAGTTGTCGATACGTGGAACGAACATGCTTATGTGTTTCATTCGTTCGTCCAGTTCCATTTTAGCTAATCCGATAACCATTCCCTGAAGCATTGTCTCTTCATAAAACTTAGTATCGGTTGCTTCCACAAACATACGCCAGTTATCTCTCTTTGCGATTTCTTTAGCCAATATTCGTAGTTGCGGAATACGTACACCAAGAATATTCCCGATTCCGGGAACCAGGGCAGAATGAAATTCCTGATACTTGGAATCTACCAAATCCTGCAATTCTTTTCGAATGTTTTCTGTTGTAGTCATTTTGTATAGTTGGTTTCTTCACAAAGGTATAAAAAAAGAGCATGTCTTGCGCGCAGGCATGCTCCATTTTCTTTTTTTCAGCGAAAGGTTTGTATTACTTCTTGACCATGCTGAAAGTGAATGTTGTAACGGGGAAATTGGGGAAATTTACATCTCCGACTTTTACTCCAGTTGCTTTGATAACGAATGCCAGTTTTTTGCCGTCATAAGCATAAACGCCATTCTTTTCAGCTTCAATAGTTACTGTTATAAGATTTTCAGCCGGTTCTTGTCCTTCTTCTTGTACTTGAATCGGTTCGGTGTATTTAATTTCCAGTGGTTCAGGTTTTAGTTGAAGTAAGATGTTAGATTTACCTTCATCAAAGGTCGGTGTATAAGGAATGTTGTAGTTAATATCACCCAAATTTTCGATGATAGCTCCTGCATTTTCTTCACCGACGATGCTTTTAATCAGGTCGTCAACCGGAAGTTTCTTAATCATAATCTGATTGTCTTTTACTTCGGCAGTAACTTCGGCTCCTGCCGGTTCTTCCCCCTCTTCTGCATTTGCCTGGGGACTGACGGGGGTGGATTCCGTCAGCATTGTGCCGGAATAATTGCCATCAACATCTTTAAGGGAATATACGGGAATGTCCGAATCGTCGTCACTGCTACATGCAGTAAAAGAAGTGACCATGCTCAGTGTCATTGCCAATAAGACAAAGCGATTAAAACAACAAACTTTTTTCATTTTAGTTAAAGTTTTCATACTGTTTAAATAATTAGATTATTAATTTCAGGTGAGTTCTATCAATTCAATTTATCCTCTTGTATCAGACAGCAGAACTCTTTA
>OJOV01001725.1_pt1 | contig 16283 bp, 7 predicted proteins | sample 1598281 | NCBI WGS metagenome assembly OJOV01 (sample SAMN03922469, study PRJEB24848) | human gut metagenome | isolation source: stool sample | host: Homo sapiens | place: Germany | collected 2010-11
CGGGCATTTATGGGGTTGACGAAAATAGAAGAAATTAGAGCTTTATTTGCGATAGAACGAGTGGCCGAGGATTTTCGCTTGAAGTTTGGACGAGATTATGACGACAGTGATGTACAAGGTCGTTATAATGATTTTCAGCGTGTATTGTTTGCTACTTTGGAAGATTATTCGGAACCTATTCCCGGCATCGTCGAAACCATTATGCAGTTGCGGAGTCAGGGCATCAAGGTTGGTTCGACAACCGGATATACCCAAGCGATGATGGACGTGGTAGTCCCTGCTGCGGCTCGGAAAGGTTATGTGATAGACAATTGTGTAACCTCAGATCGGTTACCTGCTGGGCGTCCTTACCCGTATATGGTTTACCAAAACATGATAGATTTGGCTGTCTCTTCGGTCGACTGCGTATTAAAATATGGCGATACGATAGCGGATATTAAAGAAGGTGTCAATTCGAAGGTGTGGACGGTGGGTGTTATTCTGGGTAGTAATGAATTGGGGCTTACCGAAGACGAGATTTCTAAATTACCTATGGCGGAACTGGAAAACAGGAAAGCTGTTGTCCGTACTCGTATGTTAGGTGCAGGAGCTCATTATGTAGTGGACGACATTACCGGGTTGCCCTCTGTAATACAAGATATAAATCGAAGAATGAATGATTCCAATAATTTTTAAAAACTAATTGATATGAAACCGTACATATTATTAACTCCCGGTCCTCTTACTACTACCGAAACTGTGAAGGAAGCTATGATGACCGATTGGTGTACATGGGACGAGGATTACAATGTACATATTGTGGAAGAGATACGAAGCTCGCTTGTGGCATTGTCTTCTCGGCAACCCGATGAATATACCTCCATTTTGTTGCAAGGTAGCGGCACATATTGTGTGGAGGCAGTTATAGGAAGTACTATTAAGCCGGGAGATAAGCTCCTTATATTAAGCAATGGAGCTTATGGAGATCGCATGGGAAACATTGCCGAATATCATGGGATAGATTATGATCTGTTGGCTTTTGATGAAACAGAGCAGATATCGGTAAGTTATGTAGACGACTATTTAGCCCACAATGCCGATATTACTCATGTAGCCATAGTTCACTGCGAAACAACAACGGGCATTCTCAATCCGTTAAAAGACATTGCTCACATAGTCAAGGTGTATGGCAAGCGACTGATTGTAGATGCAATGAGTAGTTTTGGAGGCATTCCCATCGATTTGCAAGAGTTGGGTGTCGACTTTATGATAAGTAGTGCTAATAAATGTATACAAGGAGTTCCCGGCTTTGGATTCATCATTGCTCGTAAATCTGAACTGATGCGTTGCCGTGGGGTGTCTAAATCCCTTTCTCTCGATATTTACGATCAGTGGGAAACGATGGAGAGAGGGCATGGTAAATGGCGCTTTACTTCTCCTACTCATGTGGTGCGGGCATTTAAACAAGCTATGGAAGAGCTTACGGAAGAAGGGGGCGTAACCGCACGCTATAAACGATATTGTGAAAATCACGATGTATTGGTAAACGGTATGCGTACACTCGGATTCGAAACTTTGTTACCCGATGAGGTACAGTCGCCTATCATTACTTCGTTCCTTTATCCACATAAAGGATTTGATTTCAAGTCGTTTTATGTGCAGCTGAAAGAAAAGGGTTTTGTTATTTACCCGGGGAAGATTTCTAAGGCAGATACATTCCGTATCGGTAATATCGGTGATGTATATCCAGATGATTTTGTACGTTTGATAGAAACGATCAGAGGTTGTCGGTATTAAAACAGCAGATCTGAAATAGAATAACATTGTGATCCCTTCCTTTATATCGTTTTATGTTCGATATAGAGGAAGGGATTCAGTTGTGTGGGTCGAAGTTTATTTCAACGCTTTTATAGCGGCTTCATAGTTGGGTTCTTGTGCGATTTCGGGGACGAGTTCAGCGTGAATGACTTTTCCATTTTCGTCAATGACCACGACCGCACGGGCCAATAGTCCGGCTAACGGGCCGTCTACCATTTCCACGCCGTAATCTTTTGAAAATTCGGGCGAACGGAATGCCGATGCGGCAATTAAGTTTTTAATGCCTTCGGTCGTGCAAAAGCGTGATTGGGCGAAAGGTAGATCTTTGGAGACGGCCACGACGGTCGTATTGTCCAGAGATGCTGCCAGCTCATTGAATTTACGCACCGAAGTAGCACAGACCGAAGTGTCGAGACTTGGAAAGATGTTCAGTACAATGCGACGTCCTTTGAGGTCGTGACAATAAAGTTCAGTCAAGTCGGATCGAGTAAGTGTGAAGCAGGGAGCTTGGCTTCCTACTTTCGGCAATTTACCGTAAGTATGTACGGGTGTGCCTTTGAAAGTGATTTTTTCCATTGTTGTTAATTTATAGATGAAACTATTTGTTTTTCTGCGCTTGTATGGGCCGGTCGTGTAGTATTTGCCTGACGGCGAGTTCGAGTTCTTCGGCCAGTAGCGGGGAATATCCTATTTTTGCGAATCGTATCGTGCCTTCGGGGTCGAGCAGGAAGAGGGTGGGGTAGCCTGTCACGCCATACTCGCTGGCTGTTTTTCCGGTATATTCCAGTATGATGGCTCCCGAACGGTTTTCTATGTTCTCGGGTTGTTTCTCTATGTAGAGAATAACCGGCGTCAGATTTTCTTGCAAGGATACGGATTCGGCTATTTGTAGGGCTTGTTTGCAAAATTCGCCTCGTTCGTCGAGGAATAAGAGCAGGCAGTTTTGTCCTTTCAACTGATCGGAAGAAAACCGATGTTCACCCCATTTGTGGGAAAACTCCGGACTTTTTTGTCCTACCCGGTCGGAGGCTGCATAAGTGCCTTCGCGGAATCGGAGGAATATTTCTCCATAATTTTTCAGCAGGTTGGTCTCACCGAAATAGTCGGAGGGGAATTTCGTATCCGTATCGTTTCCCGAATATTTTACAGTAACGGTTTGCGAACCTAAATGACCCGGATTATTTTCGGTTTCCCGATATAGGGGCATCCCGTCGTGGGTGTCGAATGTATAGAGTATGGTTCGGGATAATTCGCCCTTTACGGAGTCATTCACGAGTATGGCGTCGCACAGACGGTCTTGCACGAGCGTGTCGGGGAAAAATTGTACGAGACAATCTTTTTTCCCGACGAATGTTTTTAATTGTCGGGATATTTCAGCCGGGAAAAGTTCGGTGAACAGTCCCGAACGGTGTACTCCCGGATTGTTACCTTTATGTGCGAACGGTTCTTTGTCTTCGCGATGATGATATTCTCGTAGCCGATCACGGTCGAACCGGAAGTAATCGCCGTTGTCGTAAGCCATAAAATTGGCATACGGGCATGTATCGTTCTCGGCTTTGTAATCGATTAAGTATGAATATCCGCAAAGTGTGTCGATTGGATTTTTTCGATAGGAGAGTTCTGCCCGATAGTTTATTTCCGAATCGGTGAGTGGTAATGTCACTGTATATGTGAACTCGGTCCGATAGTTTTGAATGGAATCGAGTTTATGCCATATTTTGTCCGGGGATTGTCGAGCCGAACCGGGGAGGAGACCCATGAATAATATTCCAAAGAGGAGAACGAAAAGACGGTGTGGCATAATTTTATACTGTTATATCTATTGCAAGATAACAATTATTTCTCGCATTTTGTTCTCGGTCTTTACATTTTTTTCAAGGTTGAGAATCCTCTAATTGCGGGTGAGCCGGATTGTTTTTCTCTTTATTTTCTTTTTGTTTCAGATAACGGGCATAACCGGCTCTTAAAAAGTCGTCTATGTCGGTGGGCAACACATCGGCTTCGGGAGGGTATGTCTCGTCGCTGTCCTCCAACAGGTCGAAAAGGTTGCCCAGATTGTCGGGCATGTAATCCGTTTCTTCGCTTTCGGTATTTTCATCGGTTACCGGTATTTCGTCGATATGCTCTTTTCGCTTTCCCGATTTCTTTTTAACGGGTTTTGTTTCATACTTTTTGGCGTAGCGTTCGAGTGTGTTGATATACCCCATCAATGTTTTCACTTCGTTGGGTTGTGTCATTACATCTAATGTGAGCAGTAGCTCGTAGTATCGTAACAGGATTCGATACCGGAGTGTTTCTATTTTCAACCGTTGTTCTTTCAAAATTTGTTCTTGTGTTTCCATACTTCTGTTTTTTTAGGCAAATGTATGGTCTTGCCATTTTTGATTTATGGCATAATTGAACTTTCTTCGGAGGGTTTGTTCTTGGAATTTGTATGCCTTTTGTTTTAACCCCCTCGTTCTGCGGGAACTCCCCCTATATTTCCTTATGGAAACACCCCGTAATGCCACGGGACACGGCAGGGGGAGGGTTTCATATTTTTGTTCTACTATTGTGTTTAACCCCCTCGCCCTACGGGCACTCCCCCTATATTTCTTCGGAAACACAGGGGGAGAGGATTGAAAAGTAGCCTTTTCTCCCTATTGTATATTCCCATGCTGCGTTAGCAGTATAGGGAAGAGACCGAAGGAACAGTAGTTCCTGAGGAGAGGGGTTGAAAAAGAATACAAAAGTTTTGTTTGTGGGGTTTAACCCCTTCGTCATTCCGTGCCACCTCCCCTATATTTTTGTCGCAAAGTAGGAGTGGCGTATAAAAAAGCACTCCCGGGAAAAGAAAGGGTGTATAAGACCGGGAGCGCTCCTCCTGCGCGGGATTATAAAAGATGTCAGAGCACGACCTTCATGCTCCTGTCCCCATATTTGACGATGTAAAGACCTTGTGCGGGTAGTGCGATTTCCGTTTCTGAGTCAGAGATTTCCATCGATTCGATACATACCCCGGCTGTGTTGTAGACCGACGGGGGCGTACCCGGCAGTGCGTTTTCGATAACGATGTTATGGCTGCGGGTGTAGATACGAGCCTCTTTTGTTTCTGCCGAATGTATGCCGGAGAAGGTTTTCTCTGTGATGTCGAATTCTTTCCACACTTCGGCACTGCGATATTTGTCACCGCTGCCGGTGGGAACAAAGAGATCCTTATCGTAATTGTCGAACGGACTTCCCCACCAACAGACCGGTGGATTTATGGCAAGGCAGGATATGGTTTTCAATGCCGGGCAATTGTGGAACGCCTGTTTATAGATTGTTTCTGTCGAACTTCCGATGGTGATAGAGGTTAGTCCTGTACAATATTCAAAGGCCGAACTTCCGATTGTTTTCACCGAATTGGGAATGATGACAGTCGTCAGTTTCTCGCACCAGCCAAAAGCATAATCTCTTATATTTTCTACTGAATTTCCTATGGTAACGTTTGCTAAGTTACGACATTCGGCGAAAGCTTCGTAGCTTATGTCTGTTACGGAGTTGGGTATGGTTATTGCCGTTAACCGGTTACAGCCATAGAAAGCGCCTTGTCTTATCTCTTTTACCGAGTTCCCGATGGTAACTGAGGTCAGTCCCGAACAACGACCGAACGCATTTTTACCGATAGTGGTTACTTTGTCGGGTATGGTCACGGAGGTTAGTTTACTCATTTGTTCGCAGAGATTGTCCGGAATGTATTCTACATTGTCACCGAAAGTAAAGGTCTCGATTTGATTGTCGTAGGATAAAAAACTATAATTGAAGTCGTTGGCTTTTTTCGCATTCCAGACGATCGAGGTCAGCAAGGGACAACTACCGACAACATTGCTTCCCACATTTTTTACGGCAGCTCCGAAAGTGATCGAACTCAATTGGTTGCAGGGGCTGAAACAATTTTCGCCTATATCGGTTACCTTGTCGGGTATGACAACCGTTGTCAACCCGATGTTGGCAAAGGCAGATTTACCGATGGAGGCCAAATTTTGAGGTAACTCGATGGCGTTTAATTGGGAGCAAAAAGCAAAAGCATATTCACCGATATGGGTTATTCCATCGTGGAGTGTCACAGAAGTAAGATGTCCGCAGTTACTGAATGTGGAGTTGCCGATATTTGTCATGGCCTCGGGTATACTGATCGAGGTGAGTCCCGAATTGAAGAATGCAGATTCTCCGATAGCGCTTACAGAGCGAGGAATGTCGATAGCGGTTAGGCTTGTGCAAGACACGAATGCACGGTCCCCGATAGTTGTTAAGGATTGGGGAAGAGTTATGGAAGTTAATCCTGTACAATTGTTAAAGGCGGAACTGCCGATAACCGTCACCGTGGCGGGAAGCGACACCGATGTTTTGGACGGCAGACATTGAATGAGGGTCGTTTGTTCTTTATCGTACAGTATGTTATCGACGGCCGAATAAGCCGGATTGCCGGCCTCTACTTGGATTTCCGTCAGATTCGTACACCCGGTGACGATACCCGCCCCGATGGTTGTCACAGACTCCGGTATGCGAATGGAGGTGAGGGCGGAACAATCGGAAAACGCATAGTCTCCGATAGAAATTACGGAGTTGGGTATGGAGATAGAAGCCAAATGTCGACAGTATTCGAATGCACTTTTCTCGATTTCGGTGATGGATTTCGGTAAATCTATGGATACCAAATTTTCGCAGTAGGCAAATGTGTTGTCCTTGATGATTGTTACGGATTCGGGGACAGCAATCGCAGTTAGGGCTGCGCATCTCGCAAATGCACCATCTTCGATTTTTGTGACAGAATTGGGTATGGTTATGGAAGTTAATCTTTCACAATTGTTAAAAGCGTAACTGCCAATTGTCGTTACCGTTTTGGGGATATTCATGACGGTGAATCCTTTGCAGCGAGCGAAAGCATAGTTACCGATCGTCGTTATGGCCTCGGGGAACGATACCGAAGATTTGGCCTTCGGAAATTGTAATAAGACGGTTTGCCCTTTGTCATAGAGCGCACCGTCGAAAGAGGAATATTGCGGGTTGTTTTCCGCAACAGAGATCTCGGTCAGGACATCGCAATTATTGAAAGGACGACTCCCGATTCCTGATCCGAACCGTATATGCGTTACGGTTTCGGGGATAGAGATAACCGATGTGGAATAACAGTTTTGGAAAGCCGTGCTGTCTATGACCGTCACGTTGTACGTTTTCCCTTCGTGGCTGATGGTGGCGGGTATATCGACCCTCTCCAAATTGTCGCTGTAATTGACGAATGAAAGTTCCACGGTTAAGTCTTCTTCGGAAATCACGTCGAAAAGGAAGCCTTCACTTTCGAAACCATAAACATTTGCACTGAAAAAGGCGAGCAAGCAGATGAGCCCCACCCAAAAATTGAAATACTGTTTTTTCATAAACTTGTGTTTGTGTCGCCTCCCTGTCCCCCTCCGTTCGGCATTTAAAATAGAAAAGCGTGGGAACCTGTCAGTTTATCTACTTTGAGGTATCGCCAAACACCTTGTTACGAATAAACAGCCAACCCACGCCAGACGTATAACAATACCGCATGGGCGATTGATTGCATACGCAAGCATGAACGTTCGTACCGTTTATCCCCGTAACTCAAAAATTGGCGATTTTCAAAGTAAGGATAAAATTAAACGCTTCAATAATATGTATTTGCCGGAGGAGACTTGCAGTCTTTCCGACACTGCAAAGATAGGTCAAGAGAAGAATAAAATCAAATTTAAGTATTTGAATTTTTGTTCTCTACCGGATAATACTTGTTTTATTCTGCGCCGTAAAAACGTTCATGTCGGGTTGGCGCTGGAATATCTTACAACATTTCCAGATATCTCAATCTTAATAGAATATACGATATGCCAGACAAGGTATTTACCGAGTTCGGCAATCTCGATGGGCTTCGGTGTGGGGTGGCAATACCAACACTATGGTTGTCTGTGGTGTCTTGTGGAACTTCATATCCTACAAAGCATGTTTCGAAGGGAGAATTGTCTTGACAGCGTTATGGTCGATAGCTTTTTAGGTGTTATGAAATCGGGACTATTTTATGCTGGAAAGATAGAATCTGTCGAAAATTTTACGAAAGTTTTTAGATGAATATGTCGATGTATAGAACAAAAAAGAATTGAATCGTGGTTAAATGAAAAGAGTCCGGTATTATACCGGACTCTTTCAAAATAATTACTTGGGGGCATTTCATTTTAACATAGCCCCTTTGTGAGAATTGTTCGTTTCGATAGGTGTTAGCGAACGCTGACTGTGGCTACTTTGCCATCGGCTTTTACCACATAGAAGCCGGGCTCGACTGTAATTATAGCATTTTCATGCCCGATTCCGTGAATCTTGCCGTCTATGCCATATACGGCCACGTTGCTCGCTCCTTTGACTATGATAACACCTTTGCCCGTTTTAATCGATATGCCGTCGGAGTGCGTGTCGTCAATGCCAGACGGTGCGGTCTCGTATGTATTTGAAAGGCCCGATTCGCCTTCGGCGTAAACAGCAGTCACATTGTAGCTATGGTTGTCTGTCTCTGATGTAGAGCTTGTAAGGTTGTCGACATATTTGTTTTCTGTTACTACGGCATCGTTAATCTTGATACCGTCACGATAGATATTATATCCGATAACCGTGTAGCTAGGCGTACCGCGAGTGTAACTGATATCGTCTATCAGCCAAGCCTCTGTCTGATAGGAAATGCAGCGAATCGCAAAGTATTTGGAGCCTTCCGGGAGTTGGGCCTCAACTTTCGACCACCCGAGGTTTGCTGAGTATGTATCGCCTAACTTAACGAAATCGGCCGGAGTGTTACCGGTAGTTGAATATAGAATTTCGAACTGGTCATAACCGTAGTTGACATTTGTCGAGCGATTCCAAAAACTGATGGTTTGCTCTATGCCGGGAAGTTCGGGCGAAATCAACCAGTCATCGTTGGCCTTTGTAGTCGAAGAGAATGCGGCGAAGCATTTGGATCCAGAGTGGGCAAAGTTTGTTACCTTGTTCTGGCTCTCTTCATCGATGCCTTCGATATCGAAAACGATATATGACATGGGTTTACTCTGATTCTCAAACAAGACATCACTAAGGCCAAATGTTTCGTCTCCGTCGATGTCGTAGAATGTGTAGTTCTCGGCCTTTCCAATCGCGAACGACTCATAGGCTTCAAGGTCGTCGGTCACCGGTATGGTCTTGCTCTCTGTATCGGGAGATTCCCATGTGAGGGTTACTTGATTGCCTTCAACGGCTCCGTTAATGGTGACAACCGGAAGTTCAGAGGCGATAAATTCCACTGTCTTAGCCTCGCTTTCGTTATTTGACAAGTCTTCATCTGAATCGTACACTACATTCACTTTATAAGTCGTGGCCTCGGTTTGTGTAACGGTCGGACGCACTGTGATTTCGACGGTTTGCTTGGCTGAAACTGCGAGATGCTCGATATTTACAGTTTCAACCACATTGTTGTCGGAAAGAAGCTGTACGGCGATGTTGTCCGCATCGTGTGTGCCCATGTTGGTGATTGTGGCTGTCACCTTATTGTCAACGCCCACGGTCATGGTTGCCGGAGTCGTGAGACCTGCCACTGCGACATCATGGCCTAAGAATTCTCGCACTTCGATGTTATCGAGCAGGAAGTAATCTTGCTGTGAGCGGGCGTTCACGTTTACACCCACTTGGACTACTTTGCCCTTGAATTGCGCAAGCGAAACGAATACGCGTTGCCAACCTGTGCCTACCGAATTGGTATGAATGGGCTCGGTCAGATAATAGGTTTCACCACTGGGAATGCGCACTGTGGGAGCGAGATCAAAGAGGTCGTCGGTGGTACCGCAGTAGTAGAACGACAATCCTACTTTGTCGCTTTCTGGAATTAGAATCTTACCCGAAAGCAACAGATTGTTCTCCTTAGCAAGGAAGGGTTCGAGGTAGAACATGCCTTGATCATCGTCCTGAGGCATGCACACCGGCTGGTAGCACGATTGAGCCGTACTCCAATATGCGCCTTCATTCATCCACACGTGTTGAAGCAGAGCCTCGGGGCATGATTCCTTGAACGGAACGGTATAGGCATTGCCCACCGGAATCATTTGCGTGAATCCATTGATGGGATTGCGCCCGACACGGTTTTCGGCGAATATGTAGAATATGGCAAGAGCCTGTTCTCCGTTTTCAGGAAGGTCGATAGTGGTAGTCCAACCCTTTTTCGCATCTTCCGCAGTTAGCCCGGTCGCCACGATTTGTGTGTTCATGTCGACCATCGTATATGTGATCAAGTCGCTATTGATGGAATCGCCGTCCACATCTTGGGCCAACGGATTCCAAGTGACTGTAACCTGTCCGGGAACGGTCGCACTCTCAACGATTTTGCAATCGGTGGGAGTAGCCGGCAGCTTCAATCCTGCATAGGCATCTTTGTCGTAAGGTATGCCTTCTCCGAATTCGTTCGATGCTACAATCGTATAGTGAACAGTGGTTTCTTCGCCTACAACATCTTTGAATGTGAGTGGCGCTCCGGGTGATACGTTCGTGAATGTATGTACCAAATTCCCGTCCCGGTTCACTTTCACATCGGCGATTGATGCAAGCTCGTTGCCGGCTATGTTCTTATCGGGAGCATTGAAGCTGACATCGATGGCTGCCGAGCCATCGGGTTGGGCCGTGAATTTTACGTTTTCGACGATGGCTGGTGCAGAATCGGGAATAGGTGCTTCGATGGTGAAATTGTCGATATAGATCGAGCCCATGTTCTTCTTCGACAGGCCGTGGATACCTATGTAGTATATTCCTGTCGTTTCGGGTGCGATGAGTGCATAGTATGTGCGATAGGTGGCATCGGTAAGCTCGGTGACACCAATGAGTTCGGTAGTCATGGCGCTCACGTTGCATTGGTCGCCCATCTTCACTTCAAAGTGGTCTTTGTAGTACTCGGACTCTCCTCGTGCGTCAAATGCCAAACGATAGGCCTTGCCCGCTTCGAGTTTCACGGGAGCCGACATTAGCCAATCGTCCATGTCGTTTTGCCAGTTGAAGCCAATGAATGCGCAGCCCGATTCTTGCCAGCCCCATGTATTGTTGTTGTCATCGTTGGAGTCTATGACTGTGAATGGGCAGAAGTCGTCGCTTGTAGCGAGTTCGTTGGTGTAAGGCGGTATAATGTTTCCCATCACCACTGCATTTGATTTGGCCTCGTTCGATACTGTGCCTTCGAATGTAGCCGTTACTTTATATGTATATATCGAGAGTTGTTCCGGTTGGGCTACTGCGTCCTCGCATTGTGTCGCTGTGATGCCATTGGCTACAACTGTTTCCTTGACTCCGTTGTTGTAGCGGGCTACCGTATATATCACCTTGCTTGCGTCGAAATAGCCGTTGTTTTCGGAAGCTGTAACAGCATCCCAGCTTATGTTGAATGTGCCATTTTCGTAAGCGATGACAACGTTTTCCGGGGCGTATGGCTTGTCGGGGCCGACCCACAAGTTCACTTTATTGCTCGACGGAGAATCACCGATGCTATTGCTTACGATGACTGTGAATTTGTACATATCGGCTTTGGCTACTTGAATGGGTGCGTTGATCGGTGTACCGGGAGCCGCATTGCCCTGAGCTATTTCCCCATCGTTTGCCATGACTTTGTATGAGAGGTTTCCGGTAAGTTCATCTCCGGCAAATGTTTTGCTCGGCATGGTGAATGTGGCGTTACCGCTCAGAGCACCTTCGCCGAACGATACTGTCAGGTCGGAAACGGCAGCCGGGGCTCCGTCCTCGGCAAGAGGCGCAACGATGTGCATGCCGCACACCTCGCCTTGCAAGTCGCATATTTTGGACACGGCGTATCCATTGTTGAAGTCGATCGAGTAAAGTGCGGTTTCTGCGTCGGTACAAGAGGCATAGTATAGGATGCCCGTTTTGCTGTCGTAAGCTGCCGACGTGAGGTAATGCGAAACGATGCCAATATTCGTGAGTATGGTTTCTTCGCCGGTGCTTTTGTTTATCTTCACAAGGCGGCCATCTCCATAGATTCCGTATAGCGCCTCAGCATCGCATGCCAATGCGCTATATGGCTCTGCGAGAGAGCGAATAGTGCCGGTTCGTTTCACCGGAGTCAGGCTCATTGTGCCCAGCTCGTAGCCGCTCAGATCGATGTTATAAAAACAGCCGTATATGACGCTGCCATCAGAGGTCATGCACTCTGACATCAAGTTGAAATCGGCCTGAAAATTTTGTTCGATCAATGTCCAGTCGCTCATGTCGAATACCCGATAATATGCTCCATATACTTGTCCTCCGAATTGGTCCATGAGACAGCAAATGTATTTGCCGTCGAGGGCGGCTCCACCGTTACCTGCATTCATGGTATCATCGGTTTTGATGGCTTTCAGTCCATTTTCGTTTATAGAATATATGCCAACATTGAGTCCGGCATTGCTTTGAACCACAGAACCGATAAGGTCGGGTATTTTTACAGCCGTTGCGGCAGGAGCCTTATTGGGCGAGAAAGCAGCGGAGGCAATGTTGTTTTGATTGGTCACACTGTTACCTCGGAATGTGGTAATACTCCTGCGTTTGAAATGATCCTTTATCTCGCCTCGGGTTTTGATCGTCTGGGCATTTTGCTTCACAACTACATAGGGAGATGTGACAGCAGATGCCGAAAGCGCTAAACACAATAGCGCTGCTAGCACTAATAAAATATTAAATTTTTTAGACATAAATAGAAATTTTGAATATAAAGTTTATAGATTATTTGCATAAGATGATGATTCGATGTGTAAAAGTAATATTTTTTCGAATAAAAAAGGAAAATATTATTATAAAAATCGGTGGATTTTGAATTTTTTGTTACTTCTCAGATAATGTTTGATTTATTTTGTGCTTCATATCAGGTTGGCGCAGGTAATATAGCGTATTCAGATTGTTTTATTTTATTGGGGTGGGGGTATATAGATAGGTGAGTCCAGACTTTGTTACTTTCCCTGCCAAAGAAAGTCCCTGTTACATTAATTCACTTTCTTTGTTCATTCTTCTCAGCAGCGAGAAGAATGAACAAAGAAGCACCGCCGCAGTTATCGGGCTTAACGGTTTGCCGCCATGGTCACCGTTGGGGTCTGCGGAACTCGCATTTGCTCAAACAGTCCTCGCCCTCTTTCCTCCGTCTCCCTTGCGTCTTCACCGCCCGATAAAGGCGGGGACTTTTTCCGTTTTTGAGAGCTTTTCTAACCCCTCCGTCACTGCGTGCCACCTCCCCTATATTTCCTTACGGAAACACCCCGTAATGCTACGGGGTACGGCAAGGGAGGAGGGTGGGTGTAACCCTCTATTCATTGCAGAGAAGTGCACCTATATCGCATTACGACAACCCGTAAGGTCTACGGGACACGGCAGGGAGGAGTGTAAGAGTACCCCTCTGTTATTATACCGATAGCCATTTGCCGGTCTCTTCGGGGGTGAAGCCTCTTTGGTGGGCATAGTGTTCGCGCTGGGTTTCGTCGATGTGCCCGATGTGGAAGTAGCGGGCATCGGGGTGTGAGATGTAGAGTCCGGCGACAGAGGCGTTGGGCATCATAGCGCCGTTTTCGGTGAGGGTTATTCCGATACGCGAGAAGTCTAACGCTCTGTCCCAATCGAAGAAAAGGGAATGGTCGGGCAGGGAGGGATAGCCTACTGCCGGACGTATTCCCCTATACCGGCCGGAGAGGAGGGACTGCAAGTCGAGGTCGGGTTCATCGGGGGCGTATCCCCAAAATTCTCGGCGTATTTGCCGGTGCAGCCATTCTGCGGCGGCCTCGGCAAGACGGTCGGCGAGGGATTGGAGCAGGAGGGCGGTATAGTCGTCTCCGTCCCGACGCAAGAGCTCTATGCGCCGTTGTATCTCGTTTCCGGCGGTGATGGCGAATAGTCCGGCATAATCGGTTTTCCCGTCGTTGGCGGGGCGAATGAAATCGCTTAAAGAATAGTAGCGGGCATTGGCTTCGGATTTACGCACTTGTTGCCGCAGACAGGGTATGTCGAAATCGCCGTCGGGTAGCCGCAGTCGTATGATATTGTCGTAAGAGGCGGCTTCGGCAAGTAGATAGCTGGCTTGTGGAGAGGTGTTGTTTTCTGCTTCGAGGGTGTCGAGCAGACGATTCGCCTCTTTGTAGAGCTGCATGGCTTCGGCGGCTTTGGCTCTCTCGGCCGATGGGAAAGAGGCGAGCCAGACGGCTTTGCAGTGGTCGCACCCTTGCATGTCGGCTATGGAGGCATAGCCTGCGCCTATTTTCCATACGGAGAAGAATGCCCGCCAGTTGATGAAAGGTCGTATGTCGCCGACAGTGACGGGGACGGTGTGCAATCCCATTTGCCGAGGCTGGGGGGCGGTATATGTGTCCCAATCTATGCAGGGGGCGTATCTTTCGGCTTCGGATAGGGTGACTAAATCGACCGGTTTCAAGGAGTTGTGCAGTGCTTCTTGTTCGGTGCGTATGCTGCGGATAAACTCCTCACGAGTTTGGGGATTGAGCAGTTGTGCGGCGATGAGCGGGTTTTGCGATGCGTCGCCGGCATGTATGACCGCACCGCTGTAACACGGGGCTATTTTGACGGCCGTGTGGAGTTTCGAGGTGGTAGCTCCGCCTATGATGACCGGTGTGCGCAGTCCTGCTTTTTCCATTTCGGAAACGACGTGGCACATCTCTTCGAGGGAGGGGGTGATGAGTCCGCTCAACCCTATGAAATCGGCTTGTTCGGCAATGGCTCGCTCCACGATTTTTTCGGCCGGAACCATCACGCCGAGGTCGATTACCTCGAAGTTGTTGCAGGCGAGAATGACGGCAACGATGTTTTTCCCGATGTCGTGCACATCGCCCTTGACTGTGGCTACAATGAATTTTCCCCGTTTGGAGGTTTCTCCATTACGGGTATTTTCCTGCTCGATGAGTGGTTGCAATATACCCACTGCTTGCTTCATGGTGCGGGCGCTCTTGACGACTTGGGGAAGGAACATTTTCCCGTCGCCGAAAAGTTGTCCCACCCGGTTCATGCCGTCCATGAGGGGTTGCTCGATGACGGCGAGTGCCGAGCCGTATTGACGGACGGCCTCTGCGAGGTCGGTTTCGAGGTGTGTCGATATGCCTTTGACGAGAGCTTGTTTCAGTCGGTCGGCGACAGGTTGCCGATGACGGTCTTCGTCGATATCGTTTTCTTTTTTGACTGCTTCGCCCCGATGTTTCTCGGCGAAGTCGATGAGACGTTCGGTCGCATCCGGCCGACGGTTCAATACGACATCTTCGATGAGCGCAAGAGTTTCGGTCGGTAGATCGTCGTAGGTAATCGATGTGGCGGGATTGACAATCGCCATGTCGAGCCCGTTGTGGATAGCATGATAAAGAAAGACGGCGTGCATGGCTTCGCGAATGAAATTGTTGCCTCGGAACGAAAAGGAGAGGTTGCTCACGCCTCCGCTCACTTTCGCTCCCGGCAGGTTTTCGTGTATCCAAGCCGTAGCCCGAATGAAGTCTACCGCATAGTTGTCGTGGCTGTCGATTCCGGTAGCTATCGCCAATACGTTGGGATCGAATATAATGTCGCAAGGCGCTAATCCTGCTTCTTCGATGAGGAGTTTGTAAGCCCGGGCGCAGACTTCGATTTTCCGTTCATAGGTATCGGCTTGGCCTTTTTCGTCGAAAGCCATGACGACTACCGCCGCTCCTAACCGTTTGATTTCACGGGCATGTGCGAGGAATATTTCTTCTCCTTCTTTCAGGCTGATGGAGTTGACGATGGCTTTCCCTTGCAGACATTTCAAGCCGGCGGAGATAACCTCCCATTCGGAAGAGTCTATCATTACAGGAACCCGATAAATATCGGGCTCGGAGACGATGAGATTCAAGAAGTCTACCATCTCTTTGCGGGCATCGAGCATAGCATCGTCCATGTTGATGTCGATGATTTGTGCGCCGGCCTCGACCTGTTTGCGGGCGATGTCGAGCGCTTCGGTATAGTTCTTTTCGTGAATGAGCCTCAGGAATTTGCGGGAACCTGCCACGTTACAGCGTTCGCCTATGTTGACGAAATTGTTTTCGGGGCAGACAACGAGATCTTCGAGCCCGCAGATGTGCAGACGGTTGTCTTTCGCGATGGGACGGCGGGGCGAGGCGTTTTGTGTGATTTCCCGATAGCGGGCTATGTGCTCGGGTGTCGTTCCGCAACAACCACCCACGATATTTACCAGTCCCTCGTCGATAAATTCTTTTATTTGTGCAGCCATCGATGCGGGCGTTTCGTCATATTCGCCCAACCGATTGGGCAGTCCGGCATTGGGGTAAGCACTGATGTAATAGGGGGAGAGCGATGCCAACCGATGTAGATAGGGTTTCATTTCTCTTGCTCCGAACGAACAGTTCAAACCTACCGAGAGAATTTCGGCATGGGAGACTGCCGTAAGAAAGGCTTCGAGTGTTTGTCCCGATAGCGTTCGCCCGCTTTCGGTGACTGTTACCGAG
>OJOV01001738.1_pt1 | contig 16154 bp, 16 predicted proteins | sample 1598281 | NCBI WGS metagenome assembly OJOV01 (sample SAMN03922469, study PRJEB24848) | human gut metagenome | isolation source: stool sample | host: Homo sapiens | place: Germany | collected 2010-11
CCTTCCGCAGGAGTATGCGCCCAAGCAGGTCATTGCCATGTTAAATGAGTACAAAAACGAGATCATTGCCGTGCGCGGAAACTGCGAGGCTGAGGTAGACCAGATGGTTCTGGAATTTCCGATCCTCGCGGATTACGCGATAATTCCAACAGCCGATCACTTGATCTACGCCACCCATGGACACCACTTTAACTTAAAACAGCTCCCTCCGCTTCAACTGGGGGACATTCTTCTTCATGGCCACACCCACATCCCGGCCTGGGAATCGTTCGGCGACGGCAACCTGTACCTGAATCCGGGTTCCGTGTCGATTCCGAAAGCGGAGAGCGAGCACAGTTACATGATCCTACAGGATGGGGTAGTTGTCTGGAAAGATCTGGACGGTGAGATCTACCATAGTCAGAAACTGTAGTTTCTGTGGGTGAAAAACCGGCTAAAAATCTTATAAATACTGTTATTACGGATAAAACGGGAACGGATCAAAAAATCTGTCCCCGTTTTTTATAGAGCCTATTGCATAATAATTTCTGTAATGCTAAAATATCTCCCATAACAATCGAAGAGGCATCCGGTGCTGCTGCCGCTGTGAAAAAGTTCATGAGAACAGGCGGACATCAGGTAAAAGGGAAACAGGTGGAAGGCCTGTACGATCTCGTCACTGTGAGCAGGGAATACAAGACCATGCGCGAATGCGCGGTCACTGAGGAAGAAGGACAGTTGGATAAACTGTCGCGAAAGCTTTGGGAAGGCGGTTTTGTGTGATGATCTGTAAGTCAGGAAACCTGCCGGACTGCTGGTACAGGAAGAAAATTTCCAGATCACGAGGCATTGATCGTACCGTTTATATGTCGGCTGATTCCAGCGGACATCTTTTTCTGATGCATAAGCATTTCGGTATTTGAAAAATTCTCAGATGGAATATCTCCACACCAACTCCGAAGTTATAAATAAAATACAGCTATCCATCAGCCCTGTACAATTACCGGGTCGGTTACAGATAAGGATAGGCCGAGAGGCAAAACAACTCAATATTTATACTACATGGAGGAGAACATGAAAAAGAAACATGTAAGCCTGCTCTTAGCGGCAGCAATGGCGGCATCCGTAATCTCCGGATGTGGAAACAGCGCGAACAACAGCGCGGCAGAGACAGAAAAGACAGAGACAACTGCAGCGGCAGCGACAAGCGCAGCGGAGGAAACAACAGCAGCCGAGGCAGCGGAAGACACAGAGAAAAACGAGACAGACGAAGTCGTCATCGCGACTCCGCGTGACGCTGTACAGGGAAGCGGAGACGCTTACTACTGTTGGGAAGGCGCTTATGTATGGGAAGCTCTCACAGCGAACAACGGCGGCGTGATCGATCCGTGGCTCGCAAAATCCTGGGAGCACAACGATGACTGTACTGAGTGGACATTCAACCTGCGGGATGACGCGTATTTTACAGACGGTGTCCAGTTTGATGCTGATGTATGCTTAAAGAATATCGAGCGTTGGGGTCATGGAATCACCTCCACATATACGACACTCAGCATCGAGAAATCGCTCCCGAACCTCGATAAGATGGAAAAAGTCGATGATTTCACCGTAAAATTCACCTTCACGCAGCCGATCACAACACTTGAGTACGTTCTTTCCGACTACGGCAGCCCGATGTACAGCCCGAACTGCTTTGACGAGGAGACGGGCGTGATCTCCGACTATGCGATCGGTACAGGCCCGTACAAGATCGTTGACCATGTAGAGTCCGAGTATGTGACACTTGAAAGAAACGACAATTACTACGGTGAAAACGGCAAGGTAAAGACCTTCAAGATCCGCTGCATCCCGGATGCAGAGACACGTGTATCCGCATTAAAATCCGGTGAAGTTATGGGACTTGCGGACAACGGCGCGATCACCATGGACGCTGCAAAGAACCTCTGCGACACAGACTCCAGCTTCGAGATGGACAGCACTCCGAGCCATATGACCGAGTATATCATGTTCAACGATAAAAATGAGTACCTTGCGGACAAGCGGATGAGAGAGGCATTCAACCTCGCAACAGACCGCGACAGCATCTGCAGCGTGATCTATGGCGGACTTTTACAGCCGGCATACTCCTTCTTGAGCACCCAGTCTACATTCCATCTGGATATTCAGGGAACTTATGACATGGAGCAGGCAAAAGCCCTCGCAAAAGAGGTTCTCGGCGACAAAACTGTGGACATGACCATGATCATCCGTTCCAGCACTGCATCTGACTACAACTGCAAGGCGGTTGCAGAGTATTTAAAGCAGGTTTACGCTGAACTCGGCGTCAACATCAACATCGAGATCGTAGATTCCTCCCTCTATAAAGAGAGACAGCAGGAAGGCACCTACGACATGACACTCACCGTATTCGGAATCAACAACGCAGATCCGACTTCCACATTTAAGCAGTACTTCGCAAGCGAAGGAAACAGCAACACGACATTAAACTACAACTACTACAACGAGAAGATCGATGAACTTGTCGCAAAAGCTCCGACGATCGCTGACGTGGAAGAGCGCAGCAAGATCTATGATGAGATCCAGCAGGAACTCTTCGATGACAGCGCATGCGTTCCGATCTGCTACCAGATCAACGTTAACATCCATAACAAAGCGATCACACACTACGCAGGAAAGACCTTCGGTGTCGGCCTTCCGACAATTTCCTGGGTAAAATAATATCTGAGAGCGATCCGGCGGGTCAGATATCCGCCGGTCAGGCAGATAAGACATGAATTTGGCAGGACTGTCTGAAAAAGGCAGTTCTGCTGTTTTTGAAAGGAACACATATGGCACTTTTAAAGTACATTCTGAAAAAAATGCTGATGCTCTTGCCGGTACTCGTCGGGATCAGTATCATTGCCTTTGCGCTTGGGATCATGTCGCCGGGGGATCCGGTGGACCAGGTGCTGAATCCAAATGGAAATGAATCCTACACGCAGGCGGAGTATGATGCCATGGCGGCAAAAATGGGCCTGGACCAGCCGGCGGTAGTCCAGTATTTCAACTGGGTCGACGGTCTGGTGCACGGCGACCTGGGCCGCTCATTTTTCACGAATAAAAGTGTCATGGACCAGCTCGCGAAGCGGATCCCGATCTCGTTAAAGCTGGCCGGTTTCAGCATGATCTTAACGATCGTCTTCGGCGTGGGATCTGGTGTCCTGATGGCGGTGAAAAAAGACCGGCTGCTGGACCATGTTCTGGGGACATTTTCCACAGTGGCCCTGTCCCTCCCCGGCTTCTGGATCGCCATTGTCCTGATCTTTATCTTTGCCGAACAGTGGAAGATCCTGCCCAGCAGCGGAATCTCTGACGGCTCCGGATTTATTCTCCCGGCAATCACGCTGGCACTCCCGAGTATCGGAGTCTGCGCGAGACTGACACGGAGCGCGATCCTTGATGAGATCGGACGCCAGTATATGACCGTGGCTGACGCGAAAGGCATGAGCCGCCGCCGCGCGGTGATCCGCCACGCCTTCGGAAACGCCCTGATCCCGATCATCACCTACCTGGGAAACCATATGGCGGGCATTATTGGCGGCGCGTCCATCGTGGAGACGATCTTCGCGATCCCCGGAATCGGAAGCTACGCTATCGCGGGCGTGCAGTCGAAAGACTACTATGTGGTGCAGGCCTACGTTCTGTTCTCCGGATGCATCTATGTGCTGACAAATATCCTGATCGATCTGATCTACATCGCGCTGGATCCAAAGATCCGTGCGGGAGAGGCGGTGGAATCATGAGAAAATTAAAAGCCCCCCGTCTGACCGTGAAGGCGAAGACCGGTCTTGTGCTCTTATTTATCATTCTTCTCACCAGCGTCCTGGCACCGGTTCTCGCGCCTTATGATCCGTTGGTATCGAACCTGTCAGAGGCGCTTCAGAAACCGTCGGCTGCGCACCTTTTAGGCACCGATAATATCGGCAGGGACACCCTGAGCCGTGTTCTCTACGGCGGAAGACAGTCGATCCTTCTCGCCCTGGTGGCGACCGTCCTCTCGATGCTGCTCGGTTTTGCACTGGGACTTTTCGCGGGATATTTCGGCGGCTGGATCGACGGAGTCATCACGACGATCTCCAGCATCTTCCAGGGACTTCCGGGCCTGACACTTATGATCGCTGTGGCAGGTCTCCTGGGACAGGGCGTAAAGAGCATGCTGATCGCCATCGTGATCAACTCCTGGGTAGGTTTTTCCAGGATCGCCCGTGGCGAGGTCATGAAATTAAAGCAGGAGAGCTTTATCAAGGGACTTAAGACCATCGGAGCCAGTGATCTCAGGATCCTGTTTCTCCACATTTCGCCCAATATCCTTGGAACATTATGCGTGCTCTTTGCCACAAGAATTGCCGGAAACGTGATCTCCGTGGCATCCATGAGCTATCTGGGTCTGGGACTCCAGCCGCCGACACCGGACTGGGGCGTTATGATCAACGACGCGAGGCAGTATTTCCGCCAGGAACCGCTGCTCGTCGTCGCGCCGGGGCTCTGCATTTTACTGCTTTCCCTAAGCATCAACCTTCTCGCGGATGAGCTGCGTGACCGGCTGGATGTGAGGAAAGATGTCATGAAGAACATGTAGTGCCAGGGAAATGATCCGCTGTAAGCCCGCCTGAGAAATTTAACGCTTAACGTTGTTGAAGGAAGCTCGGATCACGAAAATTTATGAGCAGCGTGAGCGTGCAAAGTACAGGGGCTGATAGCAGATACAGAGCACAGAAAATGGGGAAGATTAAATGGAAGATAGAAAAGAATGGAAAACAGGAGAAAAAAGCGACATTGAGATCCGGAATCTCTCCGTCTCCTTCCAGGACGGCGGCGAGACGGTACATGCCATGGAGGGTGTCAACGCGTACTTCCCGGCGGGCAGTGTCACCGGTCTCATCGGGGAGAGCGGCAGCGGAAAGAGCATGACCAGCAAGTGCATTATGCGGCTGTTGAATCCACGGCTTTTTGACCTGCGCGGAAGTGTGCAATGGAACGGGAAAGAAATGCTTGCGGTGAAGCTGAATGAGCTGGACGGCTATCGGGGCAAGCAGATCAGTATGATTCCGCAAAACCCCATGACCGCCTTTGCGCCCATGCTCAAGCTGGGAAAACAGATGGAACTGGGCTTTTTGCTGAAAGGACGCAGGGAACGGACACAGTTCCGGGGGCGGCTGGCTGCCGCGCTTGCGGATGTCAATTTGCCCGATGCGGAAAAAATCATCAACAGCTATCCCCATGAGTTGTCCGGCGGCACGCTGCAGCGTGTAATGATTGCCCTGACGATCCTGCAGCGCCCGGAACTGATCATCGCAGACGAAATTACCACCGCTGTTGACGCGGCCAGCGAATACCTCATTCTGAATGAATTGGAGAAGTTGAGGCGGGCCGGTGTCTCCATGATCGTGGTGACCCATGACTTTGGCGTGGCGGCAAGACTGTGCGACCGTGTAGCCGTTATGAAGGACGGCGAGATCATCGAGGAAGGAAAAACGCGGGAGGTATTTTCTGCCCCACAGCACGAATATACCAGGCAGCTTGTGCAGGCAAGCGTACTCTTTCAGGAGGGACTATGCTGAAAGCGGAACATATCACAAAACAATATCAGATCCCAGGCGGCGGGCATACCGTGTTCGATGCGGTTTCGGATGTCTCCATAGAGCTTGGAGATGGAGGCGTGACCGCCATCGTGGGAGAAAGCGGGAGCGGCAAGAGCACTTTAGCCAGAGTGCTGTCCTATGTGGAGCGGCCGGACGGTGGGCGGGTGTTTCTGGATGGTCTGGAGGTGTCCGCCTGCAGAAGAAAGGAACTCCGCGCTGTAAGAGGTAAGGTCCAGCTTGTGATGCAGAACGCTTTGGGGTCTTTAGACCCTCACCAGAGTGTGGCGTCCATTCTGGAGGAGCCCCTGCGGCTGCTGTTCCACATGGGGGCGGAGGAACGAAAACAGCGGTGTCTTGAACTGCTGGACATGGCCCGGCTGGAACGGGACACACTCCGCCGCCGGCCGGATGAACTCTCCGGCGGACAGCAAAAACGGCTGTGTATTGCCCGCGCTCTGGCCGCCCAGCCCCAACACATTATCTTTGACGAGTCCTTCAGCGGATTGGATGTCACGCTGAAAAAGCAGGTGCTGGATTTTCTGAAGGAACTTCAAACGGAGCTCCAAATCAGCTTTCTGGTAATTACCCACGACCTGGACACCGCCATGTATATGGCCGGCACGATTCATGTCATGCGCAGGGGCAAAATCATCGAAACGCTTGAGCACCCCAAGAGCTTCTCTGATTTTCAGGAGCCCTATTCACAAGAGCTTGTAAAGGCAGTCCGCTCCAAGCGGAGGGCCTTGCAATAAATCAAAAAAGGAGAATAACAGCATGAAAAAGTTCTTGTCCCTTCTGCTGACCGGCGTTATGAGCGCCATGCTTCTTGCCGGCTGCGGAACCACTTCAAATGATCCAGACCCCGCTTCTTCCTCAACACCGCCTGCCGTCGAGGAGGAACGGTCCATCACCATTGCGCAAAGCGCCAATTTTTCCATGGGATTTACCCCCGGCGTGCAGTCCTATGAGGCCACCTATTACATGAACAATTTTTATGAGGGACTGGTCGAATACTGGGACGGTGAGTACCTGCCCTGCCTGGCGACAGACTGGGCTGCCTCGGATGACGGCCTCACCTATACCTTCCATCTGCGGGACGATGTGCAGTTCAATGACGGCACTACCTTCAATGCTGAGGCGGTCAAGCTCTATTTCGACAATATGAAGCCGGTAATTGGCACCAGTGCCAATTATGGTCAGCTTGACATGCTGACCACTGAAATCACAGTGGATGACGAGTACACTGTCTCCTTCCACCTGAGCCGGCCTTATTACAATGTCCTGAACGATCTTTCCATGGTGATGCCCCGCGGTATCCTTTCCGCAGCAGCATTCAATGAGGACGGCTCTCTGAATACCGAATACCTGATGACCCACACTCCAGGCACCGGCCCGTATATGTTTGAGAGCGTGAATGAAACCGCAACGGAATACACCTTTGTGAAAAACCCGAACTATTGGGGCGAGGAGCCGGATGTAGACCGCTTTACCGTAAAGGTGATTCCAGAGTCCAAGGTTGCCGCCATGCGGGCCGGCGAGGTTGACTTCATCATGGGGTCTGATACGCTGGACGCCAATTCCTATCTAGAGCTGTCTCAAGTGGAGGGAATCACCGGCGTGATCTCTGACTTTAACTTTGTGACGGAATTTATCGCGCTGAACGATGAGGTGGCGCCGCTGGATGATCTGAATGTCCGCACAGCCATCCAGATGGCGATTGACAAGGAATCTATCGCGCAGAATATTTACTCCGGTCTGCGTACAAAGGCGGATTCGGTGATGCCTGCGGATATGCCCTACTGCACCGCCACGGTGTCCACCCCGGACTACGACATGGATGGGGCGATTGCCTTGCTGGAGGACTCCGGCTGGGTCGATTCCAATGGGGACGGCATCCGGGAGAAGGCCGGAACGGCGCTTTCCTTTACGATCACCTACCCCTCTACGGGCGTTTATGACAACATGGTGCTCTTTTTCCAGAGTTCTATGGCCGAACTGGGAATTGAGATCAAGACCAATCCCATCGACCTGATGGCCTTCATGCAGCAGGTGTTCATGGAGGACAACTACGAGATGACCGCCTACATGAGCTACTGGTTCCCTTATGACCCATACACCTTCGTGGCAAATATGTATCCGTCTACCGACTATACTGATCCCAGCGGTATCTACTCCACCGATCCGCAGGTCGCAAAGGCCCTGGCTACCATGAGCGATGAGGAAGCCAAGGAACTGATTGGCGGGCTTTACAACACAGACGATCCCGCGGTCGTTCAGGAGATCTATACTGCGGCACTGGACTCCGCCAATGAGAGCAGTGTGGTGATTCCGCTCAATTACAGAAACGAATATGCCGTATTTAACAACGAAGTAATTGAATCTTATACTTTCAACAGTATTCCAAACCATGTGGATGTTGCGGCGATCCATCTGAAATAAGGGAGGTATCCCAATGAAACTCCATGCGTCGGGCGAGGACTATCTGGAGGCTGTATTGGTACTTCAAAAAGAAAAAGGAATGGTGCGCTCCGTAGATGTAGCACGACATCTTGGAGTTTCCAAGCCCAGCGTGTGCCATGCGGTAGCTACCTTGAAAGAGGGCGGATTTCTCGCCATGGATGCGGACTTCTTCCTCCGTCTGACAGATGTGGGCCGGGAGGTAGCCGAGCAGACCTATGAAAAACACTGCTTCTTTACCCGCTTGTTGACAGAGGCAGGCGTCGATCCAAAAACAGCGGAACAGGACGCCTGCCGCATGGAGCATGTGATCAGCGAGAGTAGCTTTCGGCATCTGAAGCAGAGTATGGACAAAAAGGAATAATTGTGGGAGGTGAGGCTGTTGATCGGGATGGCGGTACTGCAATATGGAAATTTGCGTATTGACCCCAATGAACGCAGGGTCTATGTAAATGAGCAAGTTGTGGAATTGACCATGATGGAGTTCAATATTCTATATTATCTGGCCTTACACCCTGGCTGGACCTTTACCCGGGAGCAGCTTTACCGATATGCGATGCCCGATGACTTTGCCTCTGGCCTTGAAAGTGTTACCAGCAGGATCTACAAGATACGGAAAAAACTAAATATCAATGCGATTCAAACTGTGCATGGGTATGGTTATCGCTTTGAAAAGTAAAAAAGGGGTTGGTGCATCAAATCGTAGGTGTACCACCCCTTTTTATAGTGCTTGCATATAAGGAAAGCGTTACCGAAAGAGTTCTCGCTATTGACGAATAAATCAATTTGTGCTATATTAAAACCGTTAGATTGAAACTGATGGTTTTGAACTTTGGGGGTGACACATGGCAAAGCGTGTAGCAGGAGTAACAGAAAAGTTGATGGAAGCAGCCAAGCAGGAGTTTCTAAAAAACGGATATGAGCGGGCTTCCTTACAGACGATTGCAGAAAAGGCGGGCTCCAGCAAAGGAGCAATCTACATCCGCTACCCGGACAAAGAGAGTCTGTACCGTTCCCTCGTGCAGCCTGCCATGGATGATTTTTGTGGTCTGATTCAATCAACCTTAGAGCAGTTTAACCAGTTGCCCGGAGTCGAACAGACCAGTCAAATGTATTCCTTCTCCGACCACGGTTTTTGGGCCTCTGTGGACTATATCTACGATCATTTCGATGAGTTCAAGCTGCTTTTAACCAGTGGAGAGAACAGTACATATCAGGAATTCCTCCACCGAATCGTGGAACTGGATAACCAATGCACCATGCGCTATATTCAGGCGTCCGGAAACGACGCAATCTCCAGCGGCCGCCTTACACCGGAGTTGGGCCATCTGCTGTCCAGCGCCTTTTATACCGGGATGTTTGAGGTAGTCATCCACGATATGCCAAAGGATCAGGCGGTCGAGCATATCCAGAGGATGCGGCGTTTCTACACCGCCGGCTGGAAAACCATCTTCTTCGGAGATGGAGGTGAAAACCATTGAGCGGGTGGATTGACCGAAGCGGCTGGATTCACTGCCCTACCTGCGGCAACAAGACCCGCACCAAGGTGAATCCAGACACCGTTCTAAAGCGTTTTCCGCTTTTCTGTCCCAAATGCGGAAAGGAACACATCGTTGATGTGCAGGGACAAAACATCATATTGTCAGAGCCAGACGCAAAGACGCAGAGCCGATGATTTACAGGATAATCCTGTGGGTTGTCGGCCTTTTTCTTTGTTGATTGGTTAGAAGTCGCTAACTTGTAGGAGGGATACGATGCAGAAACAAAGGAAGCCATTTAGTTTGATGGCATTTATCAGACCGCACCGAGCGGGTTTTATTACCTCCACTGTTCTTGCTGTTCTCAGCGTGACCAGCGGGATGATACCATACTTTGCTGTGGCAAGAATGGTCAACCTGCTTATTTCTGGTGAAAAGAACTTTTCGATTTATCTGACCTGGGGAGCAGTTGCCCTGATTGCCTATCTGCTCAAGTCTGTTCTTCACGGCATCTCCACCCGATGCTCCCATGAAGCCACTTTCCATGTGCTGTCGGAACTGCGGCGGGCTGTGGCGGATAAGCTGACCCGCGTTTCCATGGGCTATCTGACCGATACGCCATCGGGCCGCCTGAAAACAACCATGGTGGAGCGTGTGGAACAGATGGAGGTCCCGCTGGCCCACATCATTCCGGAAATGACCTCTAATCTGCTGGTCCCTATCGCTATTGTGGTCTACCTCTTTCTCCTGGACTGGCGCATGGCGTTGGTATCGCTTATCACCATCCCCATCGGGATGCTTTGCTATATGGCCCAGATGAAAGAGTACCCGAAAAAATATGGTGCGGTTGTTCAAGCCAGTAAACACATGAGCGCCACCACGGTGGAGTACATAGGCGGCATTGAAGTCATCAAGGCGTTTAATCAGAGCGCGGCCTCTTATGGAAAGTTCACGCAGGCTGTGCGGCAGAGCGCAGACCTCATGCTGGACTGGATGAAGTCCACGCAGGGCTACTCCGCCCTGATGATGACCATTTGGCCCGCTGTGCTGATCGGCGTTCTGCCCATTGGGTGTGTCTTTTATCGAAATGGCAGTCTGACCGCCCCGGATTTTATCACGATTGCAATCCTGTCCCTCGGTATCGTGGGTCCATTGGTAGCGGCGATCTTTTTGACCGATGATTTCTCCAAAATTGCGACCATCACCGGGGAAATTGGCGCTGTGCTGTCCGAGCCGGATCTGGAGCGGCCCGCGCAGAGAAAAGAACTGCATGGGCTGGACATTGACCTGCGGGATGTGACATTCGCTTACAAAGATAAGCAGGTTTTGAACGGCGTCACGCTGAATATCCGGCAAGGCACGACCACCGCACTGGTGGGGCCGTCCGGCTCCGGCAAGTCCACCATTGCCAAGCTCATCGCCTCCTATTGGGACGCTGGCGGCGGGAGTATTACCATTGGCGGGGTGGATGTGAAAAACCTGCCGCCGGAGCAGGTAATGGACCTCATCGGATATGTCTCCCAAGACAACTTTCTGTTCAATATCTCCGTTCGGGAAAACATCCGTATGGGACGGCCGGAGGCCACCGATGATGAAGTAGAGGCTGTGGCGAAGGCGTCCGGCTGTCATGAGTTCATCATGGGTCTGGACCACGGGTATGACACTGTGGTGGGCGGCGCAGGCGGACACCTCTCCGGCGGGGAGCGCCAGCGGGTCGCTATTGCGCGGGCCATGATGAAAAACGCCCCGATTGTGATTTTGGACGAGGCGACTTCCTACACGGACCCCGAGAACGAGGCGGTGCTTCAGGACGCCATCGGCAGGCTGACCCGTGGAAAGACGCTCATCGTCATCGCCCACCGCCTGAGCACCATCACCGATGCAGACCAAATCGCCGTGGTGGAACAGGGAAAAATCCTGGACGCGGGAACGCATGATGAACTGCTGAAGCGGTGTCCCCTCTACGCGCAGATGTGGGCGGCCCACACGCAGGCGAAAGATGCGGACAGGAGAGAAGGAGGTGGCAAGCATGTTTGACGCATATAAACGGTTTTTCCGCTTTGCCGGGGAGCAGAAAGGCACCTGGTATAAGGGAATGGCCTTTGAACTGTTACGGAGCATTTTTGAGGCTTTGCAGTTTGTGGCGCTGCTGGTCGTGCTCCGCGCCCTGGTAGAGCAGAACATGACCGGGGCCACCCCATGGATGGCCTTTGGGATCATGGCGGTCAGCGTGGCCGGAGCCGCCCTGTGCTGGTATCTGGCCCACAACAGCGAGGGGCACGCCAATTACCGGATGTGCGCGGAAAAGCGCATCCATATCGGGGAGCGCATGAAGTATATGCCCATGGGCTACTTCAACGCCCAGAGCCTGGGCAGCCTCACCGCGGCGGCCACCTCCACCATGGAGGACCTGGAGAGCATGTCCTTTGCGGTGATCGCTCGGACGGTGGTGGGTATGATTCGGACCACCATCTTCTCTTTGGCGATCCTGTGCTTTGATTGGCGCATTGGGCTGGTATTCCTGCTTGGTATGCTTCTGTTCCTCTGGGTCAACTCACTTTTGCTGAAGAAATCCAGAGAGTTATCTCCGGGGCGGCTGGCAGCCCAGACAAGGCTGGTGGACGCTGTGCTGGAATACATACAGGGCATGAGCGTGGTGCGCGCTTTCCATGGAGACAAAGCGGCCAATCAGACGCTGAACCGCACGATTGAGGAGACGGAGCAGCAGAATTTCAAGCTGGAGCGCAAGCGTATTCCCTACAATGTGTTGGAGCAGATTGTCCTGCGTGTCACGGCGGTGGCGGCGATTCTGCTCTCAATCTGGTTTTTCCTGCAAGGCAGTATGACCCTCTTTACCTGCCTGATGGTGGTGGTTTCCGCTTTCCTGGTATATAGCGAGCTGGAGTCTGCCGGCGAGATGTTCTTTATGCTGCCCATGATCGACGCCTCCATCGACCGGGTGGAGGAAATCGACCGCGCTCCCCGGATGGACGAGGGCGGCTCCGTACAGACGCCGAAACACTGCGATATTTCCTTCGAGCATGTGGACTTCTCCTATGGAGAGCGAAAAATCATCCGCGATGTCAGCTTTACCATACCGGAAGGGACAACCACTGCCATCGTGGGGCCCTCCGGCTCCGGCAAGACCACCCTCACCAGTCTTATGGCAAGGTTTTGGGATGTGGACAGCGGTGCGGTCAAGCTGGGCGGCATTGATGTGAAGGACTATGCGCTGGATAGTTTGATGCACAATTTCAGCATGGTCTTTCAGCGCGTGTACCTGTTCAACGACAGCATTGAGAACAACATCAAGTTCGGCAAGCCGGACGCCACCCATGAGGAGGTGGTGGCTGCGGCAAAGGCGGCCCGGTGCCATGACTTTATCACGGCCCTGCCGGATGGCTACGATACCATCATCGGTGAGAGCGGCGCCACGATCTCCGGCGGAGAGCGCCAGCGGCTCTCCATCGCCCGGGCCATGCTCAAGGACGCGCCGATCATCATTTTGGACGAGGCCACAGCCAATGTTGACCCCGAGAACGAGGCGGAGCTGCAGGAGGCAGTCAAGGCCCTGACCGCCGGGAAAACTCTGGTTATGATCGCACACCGGATGAAAACCGTCCAGGAGGCGGATCAGATTCTTGTACTGGATCAAGGGCGGATTGTGCAGCGGGGCCGCCATGCGGAACTGATGCAGCAGGGCGGTATCTATGCGGATTTTGTCTGCTCCCGGAGATCCGCAGAATCGTGGCGTATTGCGGAGCGGAAAAGTAACGAGGTTAAAGCGGAGGTATGAGCAAGAAACTATTGGCCCGGATCGGCCTGCTGGTGATTGTCCTGTTTGGCGTCACGATCCTGACTTTCTTTTATACCAACCTGTCCCCAGTAGATGCGGCCGAGGCGCTGGCAGTGCGCCGTTACAACCGTCCCACCCCGCAGCAGGTTGAACTGGTGCGGGAAGAACTTGGGCTCGACCAGCCGATTCTCCAGCAGTACGGCTCCTGGCTGTGGAACGCCCTGCATGGGGATTTTGGAAACTCCTATAACACTGGGCGTCCGATTGTGGAAGAACTGTCGGCTTCCATCCGGCCCACCCTGGTTATGGCTGCCATGGCGCTCCTGTTTGCCACTCTGCTCAGTATTCCGCTGGGGGTGTTGTCCGCCAGCAGAAAAGGCGGCTCGGCGGATCGGAGCATCTACCTGTTCGGCATCATCTGTATGTCTCTGCCGAATTATTGGATTGGCTTCATGCTCCTGCTCGCCTTCGCGGTTTATATCCCTATTTTCAGCATTATGGGAGCGGATAGCCTGAAGGATTTCATTCTTCCGGCCCTGGCGCTGGCTATTCCTATGGCCGCCGGCAACATCCGTGTGTTTCGGTCCTCGCTCCTGGATGGGTATAACAGCGATTTTGTCCTGTATGCCAGGGCCCGGGGCGTATCGGAGTGGAAAATCGCCAATCTGGTGAGCCGGTTTGCGCTGCCGCCGCTGATCACCATGCTGGCGCAGAGCTTCGGCTTTATGATTGCGGGCAGCGCCATGGTGGAAAGCGTGTTCTCCATCCCGGGGCTGGGGTCCATGCTGGTCACTGCATTGGGAGCCAGAGACACCATTACCATCAATGCGTGTGTACTGCTCACCGCCGTCATTTTCGTCCTGGTCAATTTTATCGCGGACTGCGTGAACGCGCTTCTAAACCCGCAGAGCCAGAAGGGAGGCGGCCTATGATCCGCAAAATCATGCACCGCCCGCAGGCCGTCCTCGGCCTTGCCATGATGCTTCTCGTGTTTCTTGTGATGCTGTTGGCCCCAGTCTTTGCGCCCAATGACCCGATGCAGCTGAATGTGGCCCACAGCTTCGCCCCGCCGGACGCACAGTACCCCCTTGGAACGGATGAACTTGGACGCTGCATCCTCTCCCGCCTGATTTACGGAGCCAGGGCTTCCCTGAGTATCGCGCTGCCCACACTGCTGTTGCTGGCGGTTATCAGCACCGTGGTGGCTACCCTGTGCGCCTATATCGGCGGGGCGCTGGACCGCATATTTGAAGTGGTCTCCAATATTTTTATGGCCTTTCCCCCTTTCCTCGTTGCCATCACCCTGGTGGGGCTCTTTGAGTCAAAAGCGGCCAGCATCGTCCTGTCTATTGTAATCGCCATGTGGGTCTGGAACGCGAGGGTGGTCCGCACCCATGTGCTTCGGGAGCGGAATCAGCCCTATGTGATCACCTGCCGGATGTCCGGCTGTTCGGAGCTGCGTATTGTGTTCCGGCATATCATCCCCAATATTTTGCCGCACCTTCTGGTTTTGTACAGCACAGGGCTGTCCTCCATCATCATTATGATCTCCAGTTATGCTTTTCTCGGCTTGGGGCTGGAAACAGGGACGGCGGAGTGGGGCGCCATGTTTGTAAATGCCAATAAACTGATGTTCAGCCATCCGCAGTTCCTGGTCTATCCGGGGCTCTGCATTCTGTTTGCCGCGGCAGGGTTCAACCTGTTCGGGGAGGCCCTGCGGGACATCTGCGCACCGAGGGAGGGATAGCCATGCTGACAGTTACCAATCTATCCATCCGTACAAAGCAGACAAAGGAAACCCTTGTGCGCTCCGTCAGCTTCTCCGTAAAAAGCGGAGAGGCCCTTGGCCTGATCGGGGAGAGCGGATGCGGAAAAAGCACGACGGCCCGTCTGATCACCGGATTGGTCCAGGCGGATGCAGGCAGCGTTCTGTTGGAAGGCGAGGAAATCCTCGGAAGAAAAGGCAGGCGGCAGCGCGAAGTTTACCGGAAAATACAGATGGTCTTCCAGACCCCGCAGGATTCCTTCGATCCAATGCAGACGCTCGAAACCGGGATTCTGGAAGCTTTTCGGAATCAGGGAATGAGCCGGAAAGAGGCGTGTCTTCATCTGCCGGAGCTGCTGAAAAAAGTGGAACTTAGTTCGGAAACGGCGATGCGCTATCCCCGCGAGACGAGCGGCGGAGAGTGCCAGAGAGCCGCAATTGCGCGGGCTCTTGCTGTGCAGCCGTCTCTTCTGATCTGCGACGAGGCAACGAGTGCGCTCGATGCGGCGGTACAGGCGCAGATCGTTCAACTGCTGAAAAAACTGCAGCGGGAAGAAGGACTTGCGATGCTGTGGATCGGCCACGACCTTGCGCTGGTGCGGGAACTCTGCAGCCGTGTGATTGTCATGCGGCAGGGAAAAATCGTGGAGCAGGGGGAGACGCGGGAGGTATTGGAGTACCCGAAAGAGGAATACACGAAACTGTTGATGGAGTATAGTCTGTGAGAAAACTGTTGAAACAGAAAATCAGACAGCGGAAATGGTGGTGCCATTTGCGAAAACAGGAGAAGTACAGAATGCAGAGAAAGAACGGCAGAAGGAAAAAAATTGCATATGTTTTGTGCGGCATTCTGGCGGTGGTACTGTTTTCCGGTTGTCAGAGCACAGCGGCAGATGGTACAGATGAAAAAGTTTTCGTATACGGTGACACGACATTCAACGCCGAAAACGACGAGTCCGATGTCAACCCGCACAACGGCTATTCCGGCTGGGCGTGTATCCGCTATGGGCTGTCTCTTATACACATCTGACGCTGCCGACGAGCGATCTAGTGTAGAT